>Ga0209537_1000007_pt1 | contig 257844 bp, 255 predicted proteins | sample BioPla4DNA1_FD_187698 | JGI IMG/M metagenome (GOLD analysis project Ga0209537, IMG submission 187698) | Biogas fermentation microbial communities from Germany - Plant 4 DNA1 (SPAdes) (version 2) | ecosystem: Engineered > Bioreactor > Anaerobic > Digestate | place: Bielefeld, North... | reverse complement strand
AGAAAACCTTCCACCTTTGAGCCTCCTGGTGGGCGAGACTCTACCATTTTCGAGCCTACGCTCAAAACTGTGGTAGAAACTCTTCCACCAAACAGCCTTTCTGCGGCACATTTTCGACCACAGCGCACGTTTGCTTCCGGGAAGGCAGTGGAAGCCAGTACCAGATCAGCCAGAGGTAAGCCTTTGGGAGGACTGATTGAGGCCAGGACGGCAATGTTATAGGAAAAGATGGAAGGACAACTAGCGTTTCGACTGCACCACACGCTCACTCCAGAGAAAGGACTAGAAGGCAGCAATCAATCAGCCACATTCAGGGTTGCATGCGAAGTTCTGGTTAGGTTAATAAAACCCGTGCTTAGGCGCCTGGATAATGAAGTATTCGAGAGTCGAGAATTTGACACCCTAAAAGGGCAGGTGTTAAAATACGTTTGTAAGATTCAAACAAGCAGATCGGGTAGTCGCGGGCGTATCCTTTACGCATTGTCGCAAAGGATGACGCTCGAGGAAAGTCCGAACTCCATAGGGCAGGGTGCTGGATAACGTCCAGTGGGGGCGACCCTAAGGAAAGTGCCACAGAAATTAAACCGCTCTTTTGGCTGATTCAGTGCTATAAAGCTTGGTTGGCCTGAGAGTAAGGGTGAAACGGTGCGGTAAGAGCGCACCGGCAGCCAGGTGACTGGCTGGCCAGGTAAACCCCACCCGGAGCAAGACCGAATAGGAGGGGCATGGAGTGGCCCGCTTCTCCCTCGGGTACGGTCGCTAGAGGCCTTGGGTGACCAAGGTCCCAGATAGATGACTACCCTCGACAGGATTCGGCTTACAGATCTGGTTGTTTGGCATCTACATGGTGGGCGCTTCGTAGCACGGAGCGCCCACCTGCTGTGTACGTTACGTTGCCAACTATGTACATCTTCGTTACCGCGTTACCGGTCATGTACACAATGTTACCGGCAACACAGATTGCGTTGTCGGTCATGTATATACCACGTTGCCGGTCACCTGGATTGCATTACCGGTCATGTATACCGAGCTACCGGTCACCTTGATTGCATTACAGGTCATGTATACCGAGCTACCGGTCACCTGAATTACATTGCCTGCCATTTATACCGCATTATCAGCCGCCTGGATTACGCTGCCTGCCATGTATACCGCGCTACCGGTCACCTGGATAACGTTGCAGGCTATGCCATCACATTAGCAGTCATGTGCAGCATGTTAACGGCTGATTATTGGCTGACCCGGCTACTATCTTGCATTCTCGCTTCAACTCTTCTTCAAATGAAGTATCTTACAGTGTTCAAGTTTCCTTCATTAAATCCTCCTGTGCCATTATCTGTCTTGACATGAAAATCAGAGGGAACATATAATAAATAACGCGAACATATGTTCTACTAAATATCAAAAGGTGAGCCCAATGCGTGGGATTATAGGCCATATTTGGTTGCCTGGGTTTTATTCTTCAGTGGAGATGAGAACAAATGAATCTGTTTCCAATGGTGCAGTTTTCGCCATTGTAAAAGGACATAGAATCCTAGATATATCCCCTGAGGCAAGGAGGAAGGGGATAAGGCCGGGGATGACTTGGCAGCAGGCTTACATTGTCTGTCCTGAGCTCGTCAGAATAGAGTATACCCCAGAGAGGTATAGCGGTTTTGCTGACACGATATGGGAGATGTGTGCAAAATACAGCCCGGCTGTAGAGCCTTTAGACGAGATTGAGGCCTTTATTGAGCTCTCATTTTGTCCCAACATAACCAGTGCATTGGATGAGCTTTCACGGGATGTGAAAGGTTTCATAGGCGCTTTGCCTTCATATGGGATCGCCCGCTCTAAGCTGGTAGCCAGGATCCTTTCAGGAGTTCTGCCGGAGGCGAGGACAGAGAGGTTTTTACGTCTCACTGAACATATGATTTCTTCCGAAGGAAAAAGTATCGGCGCAAAGGTTGTAACAGGCGGCGAAGAGGAGTTTTTAAAGCCTTTACCTGTAAACTTGCTGTGGCCTTTGGATGAGGATGTCCTCTCCTATCTTTGTCGACTTGGGGTGGGCAGCATAGGCGAACTTCAACGCATGGGGCAGTCAGTTCTCGTTGATATGTTGGGTGAGGCAGGATACGTCATCTATCAATACAGCCTGGGTATGGATTATTCTCAGGTGTCAGCTGTCTTTCCGCAAAACGGTGTTACGTTTTCAAAGGCTTTTGATTCCCCGGTTTCAGATTGGCATGCCTTGTCTGCAATAACATCTGAAGGTGCATCCCATTTGATGGAGCATCAGGACCTTGCCTATATGGCTGTGCGAAGGGTTGAAATCGCTTTAAAGTGTGACAACGGACATACAGTAAGCTGCAAAAAGCACCTTGTAAAACCGGTAGGTATGTACGGAGGCCTACAGAGACTATGCGGCCACCTTTTGAATGAGATCTTTGTTACAGGCCATCTCCATGCACCGGTTGAGGCGGTGTCTATTTCGGTATATGGCTCCAGCCCGAAAAAAACGGGCGGACAGATAGATATGCTATTTCCGTCCCGGTTTTCCCCTTACCGGGCTCAGGCTTCAGACGAAGTTATGGATGAGGTTATTTGCAAGGTAAGGGAGAGATTCGGCCCGGGCACTGTCTTTCCTGGGAGAGAGTGGAAACTGACTAGACGGGATAAGCTCTTCTTAGCTTCGGAGGGCTACATATATGAGGAGGGTAAAAGAATCGCTTCATGTTGTAACGGAAGATGATCAGAGTCCTAAGATGTTTTACCGGGGAGGGAATTGGCTTCATGTGGTGTCTGTCATAGATGAATGGCGTGAGATAAATAACTGGTGGGACTTAGGAGGATTAGGAGGAGAGATGCATTTCTACGTGGTCTTAGCCGGCAATTACGGGGTATACCAGCTGTGTCGTGATGAGCGAGGCAATTGGTATTTAGTAGGGGTCTTTGATTGAGTATGAGCTCATTAGGTTTTGCTCACCTTCATGTACACTCATGCTTTTCTTTTCAAGACGGCGCATCCCATGTTGAAAAGCTTGTAAGGACTGCGCGAGAGCTCGGCATGGATGCCATGGCTATTACGGATCACAACAGTCTTTCTGCAGCGGTAAGATTTGCAAAAACTGCGGAGGAATACGGAATAAAGCCTATTTACGGGGCAGAGGTAACGCTTGAAGACGGAAGCCACCTTGTCCTTCTCGCTGAAAATGCCAAAGGGTATTCAAATCTTTCATTGATTCTTACAGAAGCTTACATGTCAAGGGATTGGAAAAACATAACCCGGCTACTCGGAGGAAGGGATACAAATAGGATAAAGGCGGAGCTGGGAAAACACAGGCTCCAACCGGAAGTGCACCTTGAATCCCTCAAAGCGCATAATGAAGGAATCATAGCTTTATCAGGCTGCATGCGAGGGGCAATTCCCGTATTGGTGCTGGGCGGGAGATTTAAACAAGCCCTTGAACTTGCCTGGAAATATGTTGAGATTTTCGGGGCAGATAGATTCTATGTTGAGCTTGAGAACCTTTGCATCCCCGGTAACGTCCGTCTCCTATCTTCCCTTGTTGAGCTGGCTGATGAGGTCGGAGTCGGGATTTGTGCCACAAATAATGTCCATTATGCAAGGAAGGAAGACTTTGTGATCCATGATGTTCTAACATGCATACGGACACTTACAAGGCTTGAAGATATACACCCTGAACGCAGATTGAATGCGGAAAACTATTTGAAATCCCCTGAAGAGATGGCGGCCTTATTTCGTCTTTGGCCTGAAGCCATAAGAACGGCAGGGGAGATCGCTACAAGATGTGAATCCAACGTTTTACCGGGCGGAAAGCTTTTTCCTGAATTCCCTTTGCCTTGCGGCACAACTTCAGCAGAGTATCTAAGGAGCTTGGTATATGAAGGAGCCAGGGTCCGCTACGGAAAGATTACGCCGAAAATAGAGTCAAGGCTTGAACATGAGCTTAGTGTCATTTGCACGCTGGGGTATGAAGACTATTTTTTAGTTGCCTGGGACATTGTGAGGTTTGCCAAAGGTGAGGGGATAAGATTTGCAGGAAGGGGTTCTGCTGCAGATTCAGCAGTAGTCTATTGCCTTTTCATAACTGATGTAGACCCTATTCAGCGGGGGCTGATCTTTGAGAGGTTTTTAAGCCTTGAACGGGCGCAAAAGCCTGATATTGATGTGGATTTTGATGCCCGAAGAAGGGATGAAGTAAAGCGTTATGTCAGGCGCAAATACGGCACGGAGCATGTAGCGACTGTATGCACATTTAATACTTTTAAGGCCAGATCCGCTGTCCGTGACGTAGGGAAGGTTATGGGCATCTCAGAAATCGACTTAGACAGGCTCGCAAAACGCTTGCCGCACGTATATGCCGATGAGATTAAAACTGCTATAAAGAAATACCCTGAACTTTATAACGGAGATATTTCATTTAATGAGTATTTACGGCTTTTTGAGATATGTCACGATTTAGCAGGTTTGCCACGGCATATAGGCACCCATTTGGGTGGGTTGGTTGTAAGCAGGATCCCTCTTGCGGAAGTTGCCCCTCTGCAAGTATCTGCAAGAGGCGATGTCATCATCCAGCTGGACAAGGATGATGTGGAAGAGATCGGCCTTATTAAGTTGGATTTACTGTCTTTGCGCATGCTTTCCGCTATAGAGGATTCCACATCTTCCATTGGAATCGATCTTGGAAAAATACCGCTGGATGACGATGCTACGTACAAGATGATCAACGAAGGTGAGACAATCGGTGTCTTTCAGCTGGAAAGCCCTGCGCAAAGAGCTCTCCAGGGACGCCTGGGCGCAAGCGATATGGAGGATATAATTGCAAGTATCGCCCTTATACGTCCAGGGCCTATCCAAGGGAATATGGTGGAGCCTTTTATCGCAAGGAGGCGGGGATTGGAAGAGGTGACTTATATTCACCCTGCCCTTGAAAAGATCCTTGAAAAAACCTACGGGGTAGTGCTTTATCAGGAGCAAGTAATAGAGATTGCAAGTGCAATTGCAGGCTTTACCCCTGGAGAAGCTGACCGGTTGAGGAAGGTCATGACCCGCCATCGTTCCAGGGCGGAAATGGATGAGATAGGAAAAGAGTTTGTAAAAAAAGCTATCCAAAACGGAGTAGCGCCGGACGTAGCGGAAACAATTTTATCCTATATAGTAGGTTATGCAGGCTATGGGTTTTGCCAGGCACATGCCGCTGCATTTGCTGACACTTCTTATAAAACTGCCTACCTCTTAAAGCATTTCCCTGCTGAGTTTTACGCAGCTATACTCAACAATCAGCCTATGGGGTTTTATCCTCCCAATACAATATGCCTTGCAGCGAGGCTGCGCGGAGTTAGGATCCTTCCTGTGGACATAAACAGGAGCCTATATGAATTCATAGTTGAAGATGGGGCTATACGGATAGGGCTCAGGCAAGTCCGCGGTATGGAGGAAGATCTTGCCCGGGAGATAATCAGGTCTCGCGGGCAAGCAGGGTATGACTCTCTTTTTGACTTTATACGACGTGTATCTATACCACGGGATCTTCTTGAGAATTTGATACTTTGCGGGGCATTTGATAATATCCATAGTAATCGCAAGGCAATGCTGTGGGCGATTCCAAAAGCCTTACGGGGTTCTATGAATCTTCCACAGATAGAAGACTTTTCGGAGAGAGAGAAATTCAAGTGGGAATTCCGTACACTCGGGCTGCATCCCGCTTTACATCCAATGGAATTGCTGCGCGTCCAGTTGAATAAAGATGATATAGCCAGTACATCCTGTGCTAAAAAGCTGCCTATCGGGACATTTGTCAAAGTGGCAGGGCTTGTAATAAGGCCGCACAGGCCTCCGACAAAAAGCGGTAAGGTTGTGGTCTTCTTTTCCCTTGAAGATGAAACCGGACTTCTTGATGTTACTGTCTTTGAGGATACATATAAACAGTGTAAAGGTGTAATGTTTACTGCACCTATAGTAACAGTTGAAGGGCGTTTAGATTACAGAGGCAGTATCCCGAGTATAGTGGCGAGTTCAGTACATGGCGATATCCCGGGTTTTTACAGGTAGAGAACCTTTAGAATTTGGCTCTGATTCAGCGAGACATGCCATATTAGGCTTACGAAAAAGAAGGAATTTCGCATATCATGTGGAAATGTATGATGTGCCTTGCAAAGCTAACCCTTTATGGGTATTCTTAAGTATAATCAAAGCAAGAAAAGCACAACCATTCGGTTAGAATTATGCAAGTACCCAGCAAGGGGGTGGTGCTTAACCCCAAACGAGTAGTCTAGCGTGGAAGAGTATTAGATTTTATTGGTCTCAAGCCAATATAATTTGAAGGAGGTAGAATCGTGAAGGTGAGAAGATTCCTGTTGCCTGTTGCCATTTGCTTGATCCTGGCAATGACGTACGGAAGCATCACTGCCGGACAGGCCAGATGGGAACCCTACGGACCGTATGTAGACCAGATTATCATGCCGATTATTAAAGACTCTGAGGCGCAGCTTATTGCGTTCAACCGTGGAGACGTGGACGTACTCCCCGGCCTGACAAGGCCTGCTGACATCAATATTATTAAGGATAACCCCAACGCAGAGATTACAATGAACTATGGTTTCCATATGTTCTATCTCTGCTACAACATGAGGCGCGAGCCGCTTGCTGATGACGTTCTCCGTCAGGCAATCGCACATGTTGTAGACCGTGACAACATAATCCAGACACTGTTTGAAGGCTACATGTTGCCATTGGCTGCTTTCTTGCCGCCGTCCAGTGCATACTACAACGACGAGGTGCCGACCTATCCGTATAATCCGGAAGAGGCCAAGAGGCTTCTGGACGAAGCAGGGTACACTGTAGACCCGGCTACCGGGATCAGGATTGACCCCAAAACCGGACAGCCAATGCGTAAGATGACTATCTATACACCTACATACGAAGTTGCTCCTACCTCAGCAGAGCTTGGCAAAATCATTGCCGAAGCATGCCAGGCAATAAATCTGCCTGTAGAGCCGGAGCCAATGGACTTCCCGGTTATGCTGGATAAAATCGATTACCATGACTTCGACATGTATATGCTGGCGTGGAGCCTAAGCCGTATACCCACGTCACTATGGAACTTCTTCCATTCATCAAACGACGTTGAAGCCGGATACAACAACCCTGGTATCCGCGATCCTGAACTGGACAAAGTCCTGGAGCTACTATACGATGCACCCAATGAAGAAGTCGCAAAGCAGGCTGCAGACGAGGCTCAGCTGATCCTTGCCAGGAGACAGCCGTACACAGTCCTGTACTCCAGGCCGTACATGGATGCCTTCCGTAAGGACAGGTTCGAAGGTTATGTCCCGATGCACGGCTATGGCGCGGCTAACTATACAAACAAGTGGACAACTCTTAACATCAAACCGGTCAGGGGCAAAGGCGGAACAGTCCGCTGGCTGCTTCCTGAAGAGCCGAAGGTCCTTAACCCGTGCACCGGAAGCAGTGCTTACGAGTGGGAAGTCATGGGTAGGCTCTACGACGGTATGATGGAAGTCGATCCTGACACAATGCAGGACATTCCGTGGCTGGCTAAGAGCTGGGATATTGAAACCTGGGAGCCTGCGCCTGGTCAGGAGGGTACTGTTATAACATGGCATCTGGAGGAAGGTGTCAAGTGGCACGACGGTACTCCGTTCACATCCAAGGATGTCAAGTTCACCGTCGAATACTTGAAGGAGAACCAGGTTCCGAGGTACCTCGACAATGTGCAGAAGGTTGTCAAAGTGGAATGCCCTGACGACTACACTGTAAAGGTCTACTTTGAAACCGTAAGCTACTGGCACCTCTACAGGGCAGACCTGAACTTCCTGCCTGATTGGATCTGGAAGGATGTAGAAGACTACAACACCTTTGAGCCGTGGCTTGAGGCACATCCTGAGGTTTCCGGCCTCACCAAGCTCATTGGACATGGTCCGTTCATCCTCGATCAGTACAAGGTAGGCGAGTATGTCAGGCTGAAGAAGAACCCCATCTACTGGAGGCTTCCGGCAAACTAAATAAATGCCTCCGGTAGGGGTTAATGCGAGTGTAGAGTGATACCTGAACTATGTCCGCCGCCCCGGAGCATCTGGGGCGGCGGAATTAGGTAGGGGCTGGCGAGTGCTAAGGTGACACGCCAGGTTAGGTTAGTGAGGTGAGGCCGCTTGGGCTATTCAAGGTATCTATTGCGAAGACTGGGCTATGCGTTGATAGTGTTGTTTGTTATAATATCGTTCAACTTCGCTATCTTCCGTCTGATGCCCGGTGATGCTACAAAAATGATAATAGACCCTATGTTTACTCCCGAAGCTAAAGCCGAACTTAGGAGACAGTTCGGCCTTGATGATCCTCCGCTTGTACAATACGTAAAGTACATCGGCAGTCTCGCCAAGTTCGATTTGGGGCTTTCGTTTTCTACCAGAAGGCCTGTGATTAATGAGCTGAAGGAACGGCTCCCCAACACTATGGTGTTGTTCTTGAGCAGTTTTGTTTTAACTACTATGATCGGGATTTCAGTAGGGGTCTATACTGCGTCGAAAAGAGGAACGTTCGCTGACAGCTTTGTAACAGGAGCCGGCCTCTTTGCTTATGCTGTGCCGTCCTTTTGGATACAGTTGCTCTTGTTAATGCTATTTGGCTACTATATACCGATTTTGCCGATACACGGCACTATGAGTGCGCCTCCGCCTGACGGATTCTTCCTGCAGCTCTTGGACAGAATTCACCACTTGATCCTACCTGCAGGCAGTAACGTAGTCATAGCTTTCGGATCCTGGGCGCTTTATACACGGAATACGATGCTTGAGGCACTTGGGCAGGATTATATAGTTACTGCGAGGGCAAAGGGCCTGCATGAAAAAACAGTATTGCGCCACCATGCGTTAAGGAGTGTCCTGCCTCCCATTGTTACGCTGATATTCAGCGCTCTTCCGGGAATGGTGGCAGGAGCTGTTATTACAGAGACTATCTTCTCCTGGCACGGAGTAGGTAAGTATTTGCTGGACGCAGTTATGCAACAGGATTACCCGGCGGCGCAGGGAGCTTTCTACCTTATTGCCTTAGCAGTGGTGACTTGCAATCTTGCAGCTGACGTAGTGTATGGAATCGTAGATCCAAGGATCCGGGTAGGGGAAGGTGGAGCAAAATGAGCAAGAACAAGACGCAAACGAAGATAGGTGCGCCGACGTTTTGGGAGCAGTACAGGAGAAAACCTTTAGGAATGGTCGGGCTTGCCATAGTCAGTCTTTATGTTTTTGTTGCGATCTTTGCTCCGTATTTAACCCCTTACACCCCTAAGGAGATCCTTTTGGCAGACAGGATCGCTGCACCGGCTTGGTTCAGATCCATTCTTCCGAAGTTTGCTGACGCTCCTTCAAGTGTAAGGATATCTCTGGGTTCCCAAGAGTGGACAGTAAGCGAGGCAGTAGGAGGAGGCCTCGCACCTGCAGAGTCGGATGACTCTCCGTTAAGTGTTATTCAATTTGAACCTTTTGTGAGAGATGAGGTTGTCTCTGAAGAGGAGATCGATGTTCTCGAGGTTGAAGAGTATCCGAAAGAGCCGGAGCAGGGCGTGGTTACGCTTTCATATACTCTTCCGTACAACTACAGTGCTCCAAAGACTTTCGGATTGACTTTCAATTATTGGATAGAAGCGCCTTCCGATTCCAAGACGGAATTGGAATTTGTAATAGAAACACCCGAAGGGAAACGATACAGCTTATGGGGTAAATCAGCATCAGGACAGCTGGCAAATCAACCTGCAAGGATAGACTCGAGAGATTTAAGTCTGAAGCAGAGATTGGGAATGACGATTTTTGATGACCCCGCTCCAAGAATCTTCTCGTCAAGAGGAGATTACTCGTTATTGCTGATAGCGCGGACCATTCCCGGAGAAGAACCGACGCGCGTGTATATCAGTGATCCGGAATTCTACATTCCCGGCACTGTCCACGGATTGCTAGGCGCTGACCATATGGGTGCAGACCTGTGGACTCAGCTGGTGTACGGTACAAGAATCTCACTTTCCATCGGCCTTTCAGCCGCTGCCATTTCAGTGGCTGTAGGGACTGCGGTGGGGATTATAAGCGGTTATCTAGGCGGCGTAGTCGATGAGTTCATAATGAGGATTGTCGATGTTCTTATGGCTATTCCGGATCTGCCAATCCTCATAATCCTCGGTGCGCTACTTGGGAAGAGCGTTTGGAACATAGTACTTCTGATTTCAGCATTCGCATGGATGGGAACAGCTAGGTTGGTTCGCTCGCAGACTCTGTCCTTGAGAGAGCGCGTTTTTGTGGAAGCAGCCAAAGCATCAGGCGCATCCGATGCTTACGTGATGATTATCCATATACTTCCTAACGTACTGCCTCTTGTATTTGCTGGCATGGTACTTCGTATTCCGTCAGCAATATTGACAGAAGCCGCCCTTAGCTTCCTGGGGCTTGGTGACCCAAGGGTCGCTACCTGGGGACGTATGTTACACAATGCGAGAGGATTCGGCGCATTCACCACGCTTGCATGGTGGTGGCTGGTGCCGCCGGGGCTGGCTATAACATTCTTGAGCCTTGCCTTCGTGTTCATTGGCAATACAGTCAATGAGATCCTCAATCCAAGATACAGGGAGAGATCATAACCATGGCTCTACTTGAAGTACGAGATCTCAAGATGTACTACAAGACTCTTCGCGGCTATGTTAAGGCAGTAGATTCAGTGAGCTTTGATATTGAGAGAGGGAAAGCCTTAGGTATAGCAGGTGAGTCCGGATGCGGAAAGACAAGCATGGCTTCTACAGTCCTAAGGTTGCTTCCCAGTAACGGCGAGATCCTCGGTGGTTCAGTCAATCTTGACGGTGTAAACATCACCAAGCTGGGTGACGAAGAGTTCAGGACATCCATCCGTTGGAAGAAGATATCCATGGTGTTCCAAGGTGCGATGAACGCCCTCAACCCGGTGCACCGAGTAGGTGACCAGATTGTAGAGGCGATACTGGCTCATGAGAATGTCCCCCGTGAAGAGGCGGCGGAACGAGCGAGGGAGCTCCTGAATATGGTGGGTATCAACCCAAAGAGGTATAAAGAGTTCCCCCATGAATTCAGCGGCGGTATGAAGCAGAGGGTTGTAATAGCTATGGCCCTTGCCTGCAATCCGGATATCATCATCGCTGATGAGCCCACTACTGCATTGGATGTGATGGTCCAGTCGCAGGTTTTGCAGGCTATGGAAGATCTTAGAAAACGGCTGGATCTTTCCATGATGCTCATCACCCATGACCTGTCAGTGATTGCCCAGACATGTGATGACATCGCCATTATGTACGCAGGAAAGATTGTCGAGTATGGCAGTGTTTTTGATGTTTTTGATCATCCTACGCATCCTTATGGCATGGGGCTTGTAAAAGCATTCCCCAATATTAAAGCCGAGAGGAGTCGCGTGCGATCATTACCGGGATTTCCACCGAATTTGTTAGCACCCCCCACAGGCTGCAGATTCCATCCCAGATGTCCGCTGGCTATAGACATCTGTAAGGAAGAGGAGCCTGAATTACTGGAGATTGGGTCAAATAGTCACAAAGTTGCCTGCCACAGGGTAGATATGCTTGAGAGGGGGGTCGACATATGGGCGCAGTAACCGCACTTGAACCCGAGAGAAGCGCGGAGCTTGGCGAAGTCATTCTTAAGGTAGAGGACCTTGTAAAGTATTTTCCGGTGCGTCGAGGCTTAGTCGAGATCGTACGGAGGGAGCCTGAGCGGGCTGTAAAGGCTGTTGACGGAGTCAGCTTTGATATAAAGAAAGGCGAGCTCTTCGGCGTTGTCGGCGAGTCCGGTTGTGGAAAGACGACCATGGGCAGGACGATACTGAGGTTGCTTGAGCCGACTGCAGGTAAAGTTACCTTTGAAGGTATAGATGTGACTGCTCTGAGCGCCGAAGAGATGAAGATGCTCAGACAAAGAATGCAGATCATATTCCAGGACCCGTATGAGTCAATGAACCCACGCCTGGATGTTTTCAGGATCATATCAGAGCCTCTGAAGATACAGGGGATCGTCAAGAATTCACATGACGCCTTGCGTTATGTTGAAAAGGTTCTTGAGGATGTGGAAATGACACCTCCTGAAGAGTACATTTACAGATACCCGCACGAGCTTTCAGGCGGACAGAGACAGAGAATTGCAGCAGCAAGGGCTCTTGTATTGGACCCTGAATTCATAGTCGCTGATGAGCCTGTGTCAATGCTCGACGTATCCATCCGAGGAGAGATTCTCAACTTGATGTTGAGTCTGTCTCGGGAAAGAGGAGTTACGTTCCTCTACATTACTCACGACTTAGCTACTGCGCGTCATATTTGCGATCGGATAGCCGTAATGTACTTAGGGAAAATCGTTGAAAAGGGTCCCACCGACAGCTTGATTAAGCATCCTCTGCACCCGTACACCCAGGCTCTCATAGGTGCCGTGTTTGTTCCGGATCCGAAGAAAAAAGGCTTCGGAAGAGTCTTGAAAGGCGAAGTCCCGAGCCCGGTTGATCCTCCGAGTGGGTGCAGGCTTCATCCTAGATGTCCTATTGCACAGGATATCTGCAAGGAAGTAGAGCCTGAACTGGTTCCTGCTGAGGACAACCACTTAGTGGCATGTCATTTCGCTATTGGGTGATTATCGGTTGGAGAGGCTTGTTTTATCTGCTGATTGCGGTATAGGTGTGAGCAGATCTAGGATATCCCCCTATGAGATCACAGGTTCGGTCCTGAACAGGGGGTTCTGTGAGAATGAATAGTAGAGGGCACGCTCGTGGGGACAGGATTGTTCTCATTATTATGGTTGTCTTGGCTGTCTGCGGGGTGGCACTAACATGGGCGACTGCTAAGAACTATCTCGGAGCTGCGACGGCGGCAGCCGGATTTCAGACTACAGTGTCAGGAGTAACATTAAGACAGGAAGGCTCCGGGTATACGATTGAGATAAACGTAAGTTTCGAGAACCTGAGTGAATGGGATTTACCTATTACAGCTGTGCGATCCATAGTGTACCTTGACGGACAGTATATATGGGGACGCAACTACGAATGGTGGGCCAGGCCTTTAGAGTTGCCGGGAGGCAGCAAGAGAGAAGTGGTTCTTGAGATAGACGTGCCTGATACCAAGACAGAGCTTGTTGCTGGGGGCAAAGAGGCTTGGTCTATAAGGATATCAGGTCTTCTTGACATGCCGCGCCTGGGCACCAAGGTTTTTGTTACAAATGCTGTAGTGCCGCTGGATAGAGGTAATGAGGCATGAGTAGGAAAAGGATAGTCGCCGGTGTTATTCTCATGGGAATATTCATGTGCGGACTCTTTACCTGCCAGGCCTTTCCTCTTCTGTCACCTATTGAAGCTGCCCAGGATTACATCACCGCTTTAGTGTTTGCTGGGGCATTGATTACAGGGTTTCTCCTGGGTATGTTGACCTCTTCGATAGCCGGTGGGATATTTGCCGGGTTTTTCAGTATTATGCTTGGCCTTGTGCTGGCCGGATTCATGATGACTTTGCCGGCATTACTGGGCGTATCCGGTCAGCTGGGAATGCTCTCAGGGGCAGCCGTTGGACGTGCCCTGATACTGGGAGCCATACTTACACCTATTGCTGCCGTAGGCACATTCATAGGTGTCTTGGCACGGAACCGCATTATCTAGCACCTAGGTAAGTGCCTATGGAGCTCACTCGGCCATGGAGTGGCTCACGCGCTGATCCAATATGGGCATTGTGAAAGCTTTAACCGAGTGGAACGGCTCCCGCCATGAGCCGTTCTTATGTATCTAGGCGCTTTTTGGGGCCATGTTGGCTCTTCCCATGAGCCAATGTTGTCCGCTTTCACGACTCTTAGGCGAAGATTGGCTTATCTTGTGAGCCAACAATACCTGGCTTCACGGCTTTTAGCTACAGATCGGCTTATCTCGTGAGCCAACTTTCTCTGGCCCGCATGCCTTTTTCCGATGATCGGCTCACCGCTTAAGCCGATCACGGGGTTTTCGGGGCTTTAGCGCCCGGAAGTGGTTCACGCGATGAGCCAATAGGTGTGACCGGACGCTATTTCAGCGCTCGAGTGGCGCTCCTGGAGAGCCATTCACAGTGATTCGAGGTTCTTTAGGCTCCTGATTGGCTTTGCCGGTGAGCCATTCCTGGCCATTCTGAGCACTCTCGGCTCCTAATTGGCTCTTGTCTTGAGCCAGTTAGGCTTGTCTTGCACGCTTCCACCGGATGAACGGCTTTTCTCACGAGCCAAGTCGGCTGCTTTTAGGCTGTCTCAAAGACGGAACGGCTCTCATCGTGAGCCAACTACGACGTTCTTGAGGTTTCAGCGAGCGAGACTGGCTCAAGTGTTAAGCCATTGCAACTGATTTAAAGGACTTTTGATACTTGATTGGCTGACTAGATGAGCCAATCACGTTTGATCGGGCCTACTTACGCTTATGAACGGCTCTCCAGTAGAGCCAATCAGCCTCCTTTAGGCTCCTTTTGACCGGCAAACGGCTCTTCCCGAAAACCATTTATACCCCTTTGAGGTATTCCCGGCCAATATTCGGCTCATGGTGAGCGCCAATCCAACAGGCCTGGAAACCTAAGTGCCCTAGGTGCATGACTAACAGTCATTTGCCTGTATCGAGCTACGCTGAGCGGCAGGTGCCTGCAGTGAGGACTGTAATGCTTTTCGTTCAGCGTCATACGTTTACTCTCAGCAGGGTGGCCGATGCTTGCAACGAGGGGTGTCAAAATCCGGCCACTAGCCTTCGGGCCGGATTTTGTTCAAGGCGCCTCCGCCAGAGGCGCCGTCCCCGAGTGCAACATCGGCCACATAGTAATGTGCGAGTACGTTTCTTATTCGGGCAGCAGATAACTGCAATAAAGGTTGCAACATCGGCCACCTTCCCAAAACCATGTGCAACCCCGTAACAAAGTCAACAGAGGAGAACAGAGGAGAACAGAAGAGAACAGACGAGCACAGAGGAGCTTTCAGAAAATCCGGCTATCTACATCCTGTCGTTGAGCATACTACCTGTAGAACAGTGGGACCTGAAGAAGTCTCACCGGGACCTGCAGAAGTCTCACCTAGAACAGTGAGATCGAAAGACATGACTAGGATTCGAGGTGTGTGCCGATGACTGATAATCGCAGGAAAACCTTAACGTGGATTGGCATAGGAATCGTTGCCGTGATAGTCATAGCCTTCGGTATTTCAAGGTCAAGACAAACTGCGCTGGGGAAGGAGCCTACCATCAGGTTGTATATTGATACCGAAAACAAAGTCCTTGAGCTGCCCATGGAGGAATACGTCGCCGCAGTGGTAGCCGGAGAGATGAAGAACCACTGGCCGCACGAAGCTCTTGCTGCCCAGGCTATAGTGGCAAGGACATTTGCCTTGAAGGCACTGGAGGAAAGCGGAGGAAAAGGTCCTATGGGTTCAGATATCCAGGCCGGGTTCGAAAAGGCCCAGGAATATAAACCGGAAAACGTCAATGATGCAATAAGGGCAGCGGTAAAAGAAACCCGAGGGAAGGTCCTGACACAGGAAGGGAAGCTGATCAATGCGTGGTTCCACTCCAACTCCGGTGGAAAAACGGCTTTGGCCAAGGAGGGCCTGAACTTTACTGATGAAGAACCTCCCTACACCGTTGTTCGCGACAGCCCCGACGATACGGAAGACGTCCCTCTTTCAGACCGCAGGTGGAAGGCGGAATTCTCCATAGGAGAAATCGAGGCTGCCTTGGCAAAAGCCGATCTAAGCGCAAAAGGCATTGAGAACATGACAATAGCTAAACGCGGACCGTCAGGACGTGCCGAAACAATAGCGGTCCACCACTCAGGGAAGGTGACAACGATAGGCGGAAACGACCTTAGAATCGCGTTGGACCCTTTACGCATGAGATCGAATTTCCTCACGAGACTCGAAGTCGCAGACGGTAAAGTCGTGATGGAGGGAAAGGGATTCGGACATGGGGTCGGACTGTCCCAATGGGGTGCACACAATATGGCAAAGATGGGAAAACACCACGAAGAGATTTGTAAATACTACTTCAAAAATGTTAAGGTAGAGAAGCGTTGGGCATAAAGAGAAGGGCCATTGGAGCTACGGAAATATAAAGGATTTTACGGGCTTCTAGAGAAAATTAACCTAGTATTCTCGAGGCAAGCGTGGGAAGGAGGAATCGTGTTCCTTGATTGAGGTAAGGGACCTTACTAAAAGATATGGTAAGGCCAGAGGGATTGAGGGGCTCACCTTTTCCGTTGACAAAGGCGAGGTCCTCGGATTCCTGGGCCCAAACGGCGCAGGGAAAACCACTACTATGCGCATTATCACCGGATACCTTGCTGCCACCTCCGGCACGGTCAAGGTAGACGGTTTTGACGTATTTGAAGACGCGATGGAAGCCAGGCGGAGAATCGGGTACCTGCCTGAAAACCCTCCGCTTTACCGTGAGATGACGGTCGGCGGCTACTTGCGATTTGTCAGTGAATTGAAAGGCATTCCAAGGCCGAACAGGAAAGCTGCAATAATCTCTGTAGCCGAAGCAGCCGGCGTAGACGGTGTCTTAAGTCGCGTCATTGGTAACCTTTCCAAAGGGTACAGGCAGAGAGTGGGATTGGCCCAGGCTCTTCTCGGGAATCCCGAGGTCCTGATACTGGATGAACCTACTGCAGGCCTTGACCCAAGACAGATTATTGAGATTCGTAATCTCATCCGCAGTTTAGCAGAGAGGCATACTATCATCCTAAGCTCTCACATCCTACCTGAAGTCAGTATGATTTGCAGCCGGGTCCTTATTATCAATAACGGGAGACTGGTTGCTTCAGACACTCCGCAAGGACTTTCTGAAAGACTGGAAGGACGGGGACGGATAGCAGTACGGATTCGCAGTCCGAAAGGCGAAACTGAGAGCCTCATCAGGAGGATTCCCGGCGTCGTTTCCGTTTTCATCGAACCCGATGATGCTGCAGCCGACGATAAAAGCATCCTCTTTGTCGTAGAGACAGATGGTAAAACTGACGTGAGGGAGGACATCTTCTTTGCCGTGGCAGAGCAGGGCAGCCCGATTATTGAGATGAGGCCGATTGACATGAGTCTGGAAGATGTATTCTTGAAGCTTACCACGGAAGAAAGGTTAGAAGACGAAAGGGAGGTGGCGTCCGGTGCGTAATGTATGGTTCATCTTCAAGAGGGAGGTCGCCGCCTATTTCGTTTCTCCTATGGCATATGTAATGGGTGCGGTCTTCCTTATGCTCTCAGGTTACTTCTTTTCTATAATCCTGTTGGCAACACATGATGCCAGCATGCAAGGGATATTAGGAAATATGGCACTTGTCTTTCTCTTTATCGCTCCTGTCCTTACCATGCGTCAGCTTGCAGAGGAGCGAAAACTCGGCACAGACGAGCTTATCATGACATCTCCGGTCAGTATAACTTCGATAGTAGTGGGCAAATATCTTGCAGGCCTCTTCACCTATATGGTCTATCTTGCTATAACCTGGGTTTACCCTGTTATTCTCATTAAGTATGGAAATCCGGATATGGGCCCTATATACTCCGGTTATCTGGGAATGTTTCTTTTCGGAGCCGGCTGCTTGGCAGTAGGAACGTTCTCATCATCCCTAACTGACAATCAGATGGTAGCCGGTGTGATCGGATTTGGCCTGCTCCTCCTTTTCTGGATTCTCGGCTGGGCTGAAGCCCTTGTTACAGGGCCTGTTGGAAACGCCATAGCCAATTTGTCTCTTCTCAAGCGTTTTGACGATTTCCAAAAGGGGATTATAGACCTCTCAAGTGTCCTGTATTATGTCAGCTTCATCTTTATCTTCCTCTTCCTTGCCGTCAGAGTCATAGACTCAAGGAGGTGGAGCTGATGAGATCTGAAACATCTCTTGGAGGCAAGTTGCATTCAGCCTTGACCGGCCGAAAAATGCGCTACGGGACAAACGCCGTAGTTCTTACCATTGCGGTAGTGGCGATTGTACTAATGATCAACATACTGGTAGCACGCCATTCCATCAAGTTTGACCTGACGAAGAACCGTTTTTACACTCTCTCAGAAGCCACGCGCGAGTTCCTTAACGGGTTGGGCCAGCCTGTGAAGATTACTGCGTTTTTCCCTGAAGGGGATGCCATGGGTGAGGTGGTCCGGGATTTGCTGCGCGAATATACCCGGATCTCCCCGAAGATTCAAGTTGAGTTCATTGACCCTGACAAGCAGCCTTCCTTGGCAAAGCAGTATGATATCACAGCATACGGCACAACGGTTTTGGAATCAGGGCTAAGGTCCCGCAAAGTCATGGAGTATGAACTCATCGATTACGAGACTTCAGGCGATCTGGTTAACTTCGCAGGAGAGCAGGCATTTACCAGGGCATTGGTAGGCCTGTTTACAGAAGATACGAAGGGGATCTACTTCTCCACCGGTCACGGTGAACGAGCCCTCACTGGGGATTACGTGCAAGCTAAGACATTTCTGGAAGGTGAGGGATATGTTACGGAGGCTCGAAACCTTTCAGTAGAAGGACGGGTTCCGGAGGACGCGGCTGCTCTCGTAATCGCAGGACCGACAAGGGACTTCACCAAAGAAGAGGCTGATGCAGTCCAGGCTTATTTGGAGAAGGGAGGCAAGGTTTTTGTCGCCCTAGATCCGTCAGGCGAAAAAGGGGACCTCCTGAATCTCAAAGGAGTCCTTAAGAACTGGGGAATAGGTGTTAACGACGACTTAGTCCTTGACCCGGGCAGTCATTACTTTCTCGACCTGGCGAGCCTGATACCTGAAATGGAGCTTCACCCGGCAACAGAGAAGCTCATTGAGAAGGGATACACAGTATTTCTGCCGCGAACCAGAAGCCTTTACCATGCCAAAGAGGATCAGGCTTACGGTATCATTGTCGAACCTATCATTAAGACGACTGACAAGGCATGGGGTGAGACCAATTTCCAGGACAAGGCCTCATTCGATCCTGAGACTGACAATGAAGGCCCTTTGACTCTGGCGTATGTGGCTTATAACCCGGATACAGACTCAGTCCTTGTCGTAGTAGGAAATGCAAGTTTTCTGGACAATGAGATAGTGACTATCCAGGGGAATGTAGACTTCTTTATGAACGCCATAAGCTGGATGGTAGGTAAGGAAGAGTCTATATTCATAAGGCCGAAAACACCCAGCTTTGAACAGATATACCTTTCAGACAGAGAGGCGAGGTCCATATTCTACGGGACAGTCCTGGTGATACCTGTGTGCTTTGCGCTCATCGGTGTCGGTGTATGGGTGAGGAGGCGTAACCTGTGAAGAAATTCAGAACGACCTTCATCGCACTGGCAGTCGTCTTAGTCCTTGCATTGTACATGGTATACACAGGACGCGAAGAGCCCACGAAAGAAGCGGATGGCCTAGCGATTTTCGGTGCAACTCTTGACGAAATAAGGAGGATTCAGATCCACCACAGTGACCACAGGTTGACTGTGGAGAAGGCAAGTGACATGACATGGGTTGTCGATACGCCTCTGAACTATGAAATAAGCCAGGAGGCTGTGAATACTCTTGTTGCAGCTGTTGCCGGCGGTAGATTCGAAAAGGAAATCGAATCTGACCCATATGACCTTGATGCATTTGGGCTCGCAACTCCCAATACCCGCATAGTGGTGGAACGGGAAAGGAAAGGCAGCAAGACGTTACTCGTAGGATCTGCCACACCTGTTGGTTCAGGATACTATGTTAAGAATGAAGATGATAACAGAGTGTGGGTTATCTCTTCTGCCCTTGCTGATGCCCTTGTAAAAACAGTTGACGATCTCAGAGAGAAGAAGATAGTCAAGGAGCCTCCTCGGTCCTTTGACGGTATCCGCATTGTAAAGCGTATAGAGGACGACATAACTGACGTTATCTGCCAAAAGCATGGGGAAGACTGGTATCTTAAACAACCTATTACCGACAAAGCCAACAAGGAACTAATCAACAGAATCCTTGCCGAGGTAGCCGGGCTGACTGTAGAGGATTTCGTTGATGACGAAGGCTCTGACCTATCTATCTGGGGACTTAACCGCCCCAGATTGAGAATAGACCTGACTATAGAAGGGAGAGGAATGCCGTTTCAACTGTTTGTCGGTAACCCGGGCCCCGGTGACGAGGGTTTCTATATCAAAACCGGAGACTCTCCTTCCGTCTATTTGGTGAAACCTTCATACTTCTCAGCCCTTGAAGTTACACCGCCGGAGCTGGTTGCTAACAGACTTGTTCAATGGGATCACACCGGAACCGCTGCATCAGCATTTTGGACGCTTGACGGCAAATCTTCTCCGGTTGTATCTTCCGGTTTGGACATAATCCTTGATGCGCTGCAAGATATCAGGATTATCGGTGTCGGCGAGAGCCTCGAATATGATCTTGACCTTGACACCTTTGGTTTAAGCGATCCCGGTATTCGCGTGGAACTGGATATTGGAGACGGATATATCTTCGAAGTCAAAGTCGGGAAGGAAATCGATCAAGGGTTTTACGCAACCTCAACAGGCAGGAACTACGTGTACCTTGTAGCGAAAGAAGGCGTAAAAGCCTTGCAGCAGGTTTTGATCGATATATCTTCTTCAGGCTGATACCGGGACAATTGTATTAACGTAAGGAGGGGAGGCAGAAACCATGGGTGAATGTTCTGTGAGGAAAGTGGACGTAAGTGAGGTAATGCAGGCCATTAAGAAGCTTGCCATGAACACCACCGCCAATGTTCCGAAAGGCGCAATAGCTGCCTTGGAAGGCGCGTACTCGCGAGAAGAGTCCCCTGTCGGTAAGGAAGTTATCAAGCAAATTCTGGAGAACCACAGGATTGCCAGGGAAGATAATGTGCCGGCCTGCCAAGATACAGGAGTTGCCATGGTCTTTCTGGAGATTGGACAGAATGTAGTATTTACAGGCGGAGATCTTTATGAAGCTATCAACGAAGGCGTGAGGCAGGGATATGTCGAGGGGTACCTTCGAAAATCCATTGTTACGGATCCCCTTTTCGAAAGGGTCAACACACGAGACAATACACCTGCTGTGATTTACACAGATATAGTTCCCGGAAGCAGCGTTAAGATAATGTTTGCAGCCAAAGGCGGAGGCGCGGAAAACATGAGCGGCCTGGCAATGCTGGCGCCTGCTGCAGGAGTTGAAGGTGTAAAGAGGTTCGTTATAGAGCAGGTGAAAAAAGCAGGGCCGAATCCATGTCCGCCTATAGTAGTTGGAGTCGGCATCGGTGGAACCTTTGACAGAGTTGCCCTTCTTGCTAAACGAGCAGTTCTTCGTGATGTAGGCACAGTTAATCCTCATCCTGAGTATGCCCGGCTGGAAAAGGAATTGCTTGAGGAGATCAACAAGTTGGGGATCGGGCCGCAAGGGTTTGGGGGACGAACAACTGCGCTGGCTGTGAATATAGAATGGGCTCCGTGTCATATCGCGAGTTTGCCTGTGGCTTGCAATTTGAATTGCCATGCAGGTTCCCATGATTCCATTGTCTTATAAGTAAAGCGATTAAACGGAGGTGAATGCGGGATGGCAGTTATTAGGATATCCACCCCGATGACCGATGAGGTCGCAGAGTCCCTAAAAGCAGGGGATAATGTGTTGATTTCGGGAACCCTTTACACAGCGAGGGACGCTGCGCATAAACGTCTTGTAGAGCTTATCAGGGAAGGCAAGGATCTCCCCATGGATATTAAAGGCCAGATAATTTACTACGTTGGGCCTGCTCCTGCAAAACCCGGTCAGGCTATAGGTTCTGCAGGCCCTACCACCAGTTACCGCATGGACCCATACGCTCCTATCCTCATTGAACACGGACTTAAAGGGATGATCGGAAAAGGTTCCAGATCACAGAGTGTAATAGATGCCATGGTGAAGTACAAAGCCGTGTACTTTGCGGCGATTGGGGGAGCAGGGGCATTGCTCGCAAAGAGCATAAAGGCATCTGAGATTGTGGCATATGAGGATCTAGGGCCTGAAGCCATCAGAAAACTCACCGTAGAGGATTTTCCTGCAGTCGTAGTCAACGACACTTTCGGTAATGACCTGTATGAACAAGGAGTAAGAGAATACAGGATTGAATGATACCCGGAATCTCACTGACTCGGAGGGTTGCGAAGTATGTCTAAGAGTATGAAATGGACCGGAAACACGCTGGAAATACTGGATCAGACTAAGCTCCCGCTGGTCAAGGATTATGTTATATGCAAAGACTATCGCGATGTGCGAGATGCAATCCAGGGTATGAAGGTAAGAGGCGCCCCGGCCATCGGTGTCAGTGCTGCCTATGGTATGGTTTTAGCTGCCTATGAGTGCAAAGATAAGGTAGATACGAGGGATGAGTTTCTGAAGTGCCTGGATAATGCAGCCTGCTATCTCATTTCCGCAAGGCCTACTGCAGTGAATCTTGAGTGGGCTGTCAGAAGAATGATGGATAAGGCAAGAGAAATCGAAGACTTCGCGAAGATACCGTCTACCCTTGCCGAGTTAGCCGAGGAGATTGAACAAGAAGACGTTGATACCTGCATGAAGATTGGAGAACACGGAGCGAAACTGCTTCCTAGCCGTGCTACTGTTTTGACTCATTGCAACGCAGGTGCTCTGGCTACTGCAGGGTACGGAACTGCACTGGGTGTGGTAAGGGCTGCTATTGAAGAAGGAAAGGAAATTCAAGTATTTGCAGGTGAAACCAGGCCATTCCTGCAGGGGGCGAGGCTTACCGCTTTTGAACTCATGGAAGATAACATCCCCGTAACCCTTATAACTGATAATATGGCGGCCTACGTCATGAGCCAGGGTCTGATTGACTGCGTGATTGTAGGAGCAGACCGAATCGCGGCAAACGGGGACGTAGCTAATAAGATCGGTACATACGGCCTTGCAGTGCTTGCCAGTGAACATGACATTCCCTTTTACGTAGCTGCTCCTCTTTCCACCTTTGACTTCAGCATTCAAAGCGGCAAGGAGATCGTGATAGAGGAGAGAGATGAAGACGAGGTTGCAACCATCTTCGGTCAGCGCATAGCTCCGGAAGGAGTCAGGATTATCAATCCTGCGTTTGATGTGACCCCTCATAGTTATATTACTGCGATCATAACTGATTGCGGTGTCATCCATTCGCCGTCAACTGAAAGACTAAAGGAGATTGCGCCCGTCTAGAAGATGACTGAGTAAAGTTAATGGGGGTACAGAGTACAGTACCGAGTACCGTACGGGGGAGCCGGCGGCGGAGCCGTAGGAGTGACCTAAAGGAGTTTCTATAGAACCCTGGGATTAGGGTACGTGGGGCGGAGTCCCTAGAAAAAGAAGGACGGAGAGCCTTCACCCTCGAAGAGTTGGTGTGATGCACAAACTCAAAAGGGGTGATTGACTTTCCGTCATGGACAGTATTCGTGATTTTAAGAAGATTTCCTTCCGAGAGATAGAGCAAGCTGCATTTAGGATTGCATGCAAGACTCAGATTGAGGCAATGAGGATCTTACTTGAAGATCTCGATGATGAGATACATAGAAATCGAGATAAGAAGAGGTATAAATCCCTTGGCCTGAGAGAGCGGACTGTAGACACCATACTGGGTATCCCTCTGACATTTAAGCGTCGTTATTATAAGGACTGTAAGACAGGCAAACACGGGTTTTTGTTGGATGAGGCCTTGGACTTGCCTAGAAGGTCCAAGCAGAGCCCATTAGCGCGTGAAATAGCGATAGAAATGGCAGTTGACGGTCCTTCGTATCGAACTGCATCAAAGAGCCTTGAGCGCATCTTTGGAGGCCAGGTGATAAGCCATGAGGGAATTAGGCAGAATCTAATCAAGGCTTCAGATGAAGTTAAGGTATTGCTGCAGCGAGAGAGGGAAAACGAAAGGCCGAAAGAGAGTCCCGGGATTATATTTATTGAGGTAGACGGGCTCTACGCAAGCCTGCAGAAGCAATCTCGAAGATCTACTGAAGAGAAGGTCGGAGTTATACATACAGGCTGGAACCCTCGCTGGGAATGTCGGGGTGAATACGTGCTAAAAGATATACGTATAGTTAGAACTCAGTCTTCGTCTCCTGAAGGATTTTGGTCTACTATGAGTGAGGCTCTACATAGCGAGTTTGAAATAAATAAAGACACGATTATCGTGATTAACGGCGACAGAGCGAAATGGATTCGCATGTTTAGGGAATGGTTTGGTGATTGCACTGTACTTTATCAGGTAGACCGTTTTCACTTGCTCAGGACCCTTGGAGGGATTTTTAAGAGGGGAAGCGAGAGCTACTATAGATTAAAGGATGCACTGGATAAGGATCCTACAGGAGCTAGATTTATGGCAGCACTAGCGGAAGAATCAGCAAGCCTTTCCGGAAAGAAACGACTGGAAGCAGAGTCACTGCTTAGGGATCTTGAAGACATTGCAGACAGCGTATGTGACTATCGAGTTAGGTTAAGTGTTATGGGATATGACATAAGAGGATTACGTCCTATGGGGGCTGCTGAAGCTCAGATGGATAGATTTGCTGATAGAATCAAAGGCCGTGGGCAGAGCTGGTCGCCCTGGGGACTTGATGCAATGATGCGTCTATTAGGAATGAAATTTGAAGGCCGTCTGGAGGAGCTCCTTCATAATCTTACGGTTAAGCAAGAGCCTCTTCCTGGTGAGAAAAACCTGGTGAAAAAGCAGGCGCCACAAGTAGCTAAAACTCTCATAGAGCAATATGGAGGCATCTGGTCACACTCTATGCCGGTAATGGATGTCGGTAGATCCAGAAGCGGAGGCCTGTCTAAAGTATTTCACAAAATTGCAGCAGGATGGTGATTCCCTTCGGTCGGCCCTAATGGAAACAAGAGTCGAGCTACTTAAGACCACGCATAAAGGTAATATCTTAGCGTGGCAAGTTACGTATTCCCTATTAAGTCATCGGAGGCCTGGGTCGACGCGTAATTGAAAACTAAATGGTACACATAGCTAACTTTCGAGGGAAAATGAATCAGTACCCACCAGAACTTGACTCAGACCTAGAAGATGTCTAACTTGTCTTAACTCTGCATGTTTAGTATAATCAAGATAATTTTTCGTCGAAGGGCAGGTGTTTATAAAGGGTTTAAAATGAGTTCTGAAGATACGAACAAGTTTTTCCGGTGTCATGAGTATACATGAGCATAGAGAAGACAAAACCGTACTAATCGGATATGAAACATCCATTGGAAGGCGAGGCGATGAGAAGTGGAGTACGGGTGGCTTACGGTAGTCCCTCCTGTTGTTGCTATTGCTCTTGCACTCATTACAAAGAAAGTGATTATTTCGCTCCTTATTGGAATCCTTTCCGGTGCACTTATTCTTGAAAGCTTTAATCCTTTGACTGCAATCACTCTTTCAGTGACAACAATGTGGGAGAACATTACAGATTCGTGGAATGCAGCCATCTTAATTTTCCTTGTTACGCTGGGGATTCTCACCTATCTTATGGTTATTGCCGGAGGAGCTGCTGCCTACGGTGAATGGGCTTCAAAGCGCATAAAGTCAAGGGCAGGCGCCCAGCTTGCAAGCTGGCTTCTGGGGATAATCATATTCATCGACGACTATTTCAACTGTCTTACAGTGGGCACGGTTATGGTTCCTGTCACAGACAGATTCCGCGTATCCCGGACAAAACTTGCTTATATTATTGACTCAACAGCTGCTCCTGTCTGCGTCATTGCTCCTGTATCCAGCTGGGTCGTAACGGTAATGTCCACTATGGGTGAGAAGTTTCAGGATGTAGGCATTACCTTGGAGCCTTTTACGGCTTTTCTCAGGACTCTACCTATGAACCTTTACGCATGGGCTACCCTTGCCATGGTGGCATTTGTGGCAGTAACAGGCCTTGATTTCGGGCCTATGGAGCGTTTCGAAAGAGAAGCAAGATCTACAGGAAATGTCTTCGGTCCTCGAGCTTCAGAGGAGAAGCTAAAGCTTCCTGAAATCAGCAAGAAAGGGACTGTTTCGGATTTGGTAGTCCCTGTTATCGGTCTCATCATTTTTGCCATTGTTATGATGGCCTACACCGGCGGGTACTTCGTGGAAAACATAGGGTTTATTGACGCTATCAAGAACACTGATGCTGCCAGCGCTTTGATGTATGCAGGGTTCCTCGCACTTGCCCTTGCTTTGGTAATGTTCCTTTTCCGGGGTGTCGTTCCGGTTGAGAGGCTTCCTGAAGCAGCTTGGCAAGGGTTCTTATCAATGGTTCCTGCTATCCTTATCCTTTGTTTTGCATGGACTATAGGCTCAATCATAAATCAACTTGGGACCGGGCTGTTCCTGGCGACAAGAGTCGGCCATGCCCTGAACCCTGCGCTATATCCTGTGATAATGTTCATTCTAGCCTGCATCATCGCGTTTTCAACAGGTACATCTTGGGGCACGTTTGCGATTATGATCCCTATCGCTGTTGACTTTGCAGTCTTACTTGCGCCTGAACTGCTTATCGGCATGATGGGCGCTGTCCTTGCAGGGGCTGTCTACGGTGACCACTGCTCTCCGATTTCAGATACCACTATCCTGTCGTCTACAGGTGCAGGGTGCAATCACATTGACCATGTCTCAACCCAGCTGCCATATGCGACAGTCTCCGCTGTCATGTGCGCGATAGGATATATAGTGTATGGATTCATGGCGCAATCGGGTGTAAGCCAAGGTGTTTCCATAGCTGTAACCTTTGTAGTAACCTTCGGGCTTTTGGCAGTTGCTCTGAAGGGCCTTAATGCGATGACAAGAAGAGAGGCGTCAGAGAGCGATGTGCTCTCCTATTAAGTATATGCATCAAGCATAAGTCTATCGGTTTTCGTTGGTTGCTTGATGTATTGAAGAGCCTGTGAGTGCTGCAGGCCTTAAACGAAACATGAGAACAAGGAAGGCATACGTACCGTGCGGGAAGATCCCGTGCGGTACATATATTTTTAGGCTATTCCCAAGACCGCACAGCCTTGCGCAAGGAGGAAGCATATGAAGAAAGCTACGGCAAGAGGCATCAATGCCGAGAAAACAGTCCATTTGAAGCTTTGGGTTTCATGCCAAACAGTCCAAAGAGTTGTGGCGCACGGATAGTGAAGAACTGAGAATGCGATAAAGCAAAGCGCAGTTCGAGCAGTCCACCCGCATGATACAAGTAGGCTGTGAAGGGCGCTAAGGCTGCTGATATCTACCATGACCCCGCCTGAAGAGTACGCCATCATCAGAATAGGAAGGACAATTTCATTTGCAGGGAGCCCCAGAAGGAAAGCGGTGAGGATGAATCCGTCAAGTCCGATTAGCCTGCCCATTGGGCCGAGGGCATTTGCAAGGCGTAGAAGGAGGCTTGTTCCCTGGGTATAGGTATTGGCTAAGAGCCATGTAACGGCCCCTGCAGGGGCTGCTACAGCTGCTGCTCTTGCAAGGACAAATACAGTTTTGTCCAGAAAAGACCTGACTAGGACCTTGCTTATCTGCGGGCGTCTGTAAGGTGGCAGTTCAATGGCAAAAGCAGAAGGAATACCTTTTAAGACCGTTGAGGAAAGCACATATGAGACAATGAACGTCACCGCCACCCCGAGGAAGATTGAAAACAGAAGCCAAAGAGCTGTTGTGCCTGCGCCGCCTGTGGGAAAAACCGATGCTTTCAAGAACAAAGAAGACACCAGGATTATCGCAGGAAACCTGCCGTTACACGGAACAAAAGTGTTGGTGAGAAGCGCAATCAACCTCTCTCTCGGAGAATCAATGATTCTACAGGCAACTACCCCTGCTGCATTGCATCCGAATCCCATGCACATTGTCAAAGCCTGCTTGCCATGGCTCCCTACACGCTTGAAGAATGTATCCAGATTAAAGGCTATCCTGGGCAAGTAGCCTAAGTCCTCCAGGAGCGTAAAGCACGGAAAGAAAATAGCTATCGGTGGCAGCATTACTGATATCACCCATGCTAATGACCGGTACGCGCCGAATACTGTGATACCGATGAACCATTCTTTCGCGTTACAAGCGTTTAGAAAAGTGACAAAGCGGCTTTCGATTGCGAACAAAAGCTCAAAGAGAATAGATGAAGGCCAATTCGCTCCTACAAGGGTTATCCAGAAAACAGCCAGAAGGAGTAAAGCCATGCACATGTACCCGGTTACAGGAGATGTAAGGATATTGTCAAGGAAAGATGTGAGGTCTCTTTCAGGTCGGGCCGCACTACGCACATTTTCCTTGTAGATCTTCTCTGAGGTTTCCCTCACCGATTTTGCAATAATGCAAGTGACCTCACTGTCAGATAACACCCGGGCTTCCTCTGTCACTTTCATGATATCTTGCAGAGAATGAGGTATGGAGTTTTTCATGGAGGCATGCCACCTTTTCAAACAGACATCATAAGTCTTCGGTAAAGCTCTTCTTTAAGTTGCGGGTCTCCGTCCAGAATACGAAGTGCAATCCATCGGGGGGAGAGTTTGCATGAGTCCTTTTGAATCGATTTTTCTATCGGAGATTGGATCAGGCTGACGATCCTCTCTATGTGCTCATCGTATTTAAGCTGCAACGGATTGGTCACAATGTGTCCGGCAGCTATACCGTAGACCGTGTTCATCAGTTCTTTCAGCCCTCTTCCCAGCCTCGCTGCTGTAGGGACTACAGGCACTCCGAGAGAGCAAGAAAGGCCAAATACATCAATTGAGATTCTCCTGCGATAAGCTTCATCCATAAGGTTAAGGGCAACTACGACACGAGGCGTAACCTCCAGTATCTCGAGGACCAGGTCAAGATTTCTCTCAAGACATGTTGCATCAGCAACTACCACTGTAACGTCAGGGGCACCGAAACAGATGAAATCCCTTGCGACCTCCTCCTCCTTGGAGCTTGCCAGTAACGAATATGTGCCCGGTAGGTCAACCAATCTGAACCAGGTCCCCTTATGCATCACAAACCCTTCAGCGACTTTGACTGTCTTGCCGGGCCAGTTCCCTGTATGCTGGTTTAAGCCTGTAAGCGCATTAAAGAGGGCGCTTTTTCCTGTATTAGGGTTGCCTGCCAGAGCCACTGTGTATTTGGGAGCCGGCTTTTTTCTGAGAAGAAGGATAGAACGGGCCAAATGGTTCAGTCCCTTTCGTAAGCGATCGGTCAGATTATCCGGGCTGTCAGGTGTTATCAGATAGGTATGTGGGTCCGGTAAGGAAGGCCGGTGTGAGCTTAGATTATCACTTGTGGTCTCACTGTCACCCGGCTGCTCCATGTCAGGGCTTACCAAGATCTTTTCAGCCTGTTCCCGTCTCAGCGCGACGGTCGCTCCTCTTACAAAATATGCTGTGGGATCGCCGGTCGGGCTTCTCCGGATCGGAGTCACTTGCACTCCGGGAACAAAACCGATGTAGAGAAGGCGCAACCTGGTTTCATCTTTTGAGACAACCCGTAAGATCCTGCACCTTACAGAAGGCAGGACTGAAGAGAGGGGAAGTTCTTCCGCTGCATTGCCTCTACCGGGCATCATGCCTCCACCCCGTTTCACGGCATGGTCTGAAAAGAACAATCTCTGGGTGTGACTTTAGGCGAACAATCGAGGGTTTAAGAAATCACTTCTATGGCCTGCATGAAGAACGTCTTTACATACTATGACTCAGATGCGGTCACCGGTTACTGTATGGGCCGGATGAAAAAGTGCCGGGATCATTGATTGAGTGAAAAGGAAATGGTAACATATAAATGTTCGACAACTGAATCTTGGGACCTGACAGGTGCCCTTTTAGGGAGAATAGGGAAGAGGAAGCAGGATGCATCCTGTAATCCCGCGGTTCCCGCCACTGTACCCGGTGAGCATCCTTTCGTTACGCCACTCATGGATGGGGAAGGCCTAAGGAAGTGCTATGAGCCGGAAGCCAGGAGACCTGCCTGTCGAGGTTTGCTTGTTACGCCTTCGGGACAAAGGGGTTTCAAGCCAAAAGTGTGTTTTGGCGAGATGCCCCGGCGAAAGGTTGGGGCATTTTCTCTTTACCGGAGCTGATTAGGGAAACTACGGCTGAGGCGGGAAGCTTAGTGTTTCCAGGGAGATAAGCGGCAGGCTTTGCCGACTGATACCGGAATAGGAGGTTGTGACGTGGACGTAGTTTCGTGTAGGCCGGTTCTTGCAGTTATTGTTGTTGTGCTCAGCGTTGCGCTGCTGGGCAGTCCTCTGGGTGCTGTAGCGCAGAGCGGACCCAGTATCATCGATGCACTGGGCAGGGAGGTCAAAGTCGAATTACCTGTTGAAAGCATTGTCTCCATTGCTCCGAGTAATACCGAGATCCTGTTTTCCTTAGGCCTTGGTGAGAAGGTAACAGGTGTAACTGAGGAGTGCAATTATCCTCCGGAAGCTAAGTTGAAGCCCAAAGTCGGTCAAGTGGAAATGAATATCGAAAAGATAGTGGAGATCTCCCCTGATCTTGTAGTTGCAGTTGCAAGCATGCAATTGCCTGTCATAGAAACCCTCTCTGATTTAGGCATACCTGTTCTGGCTCTGGATCCGAAAAGCCTCCCTGATGTTTTGGGAAGCATCATGTTAGTTGGTAAAGTCACAGGGCAAGAAGACGCTGCAACACTCCTTGTGGAAAGGCTCGATAACAGGATCCGAGACATTCGACAAAAATCAGCTGACGCCGTGGCCAAAGGCGGCAGGCCCAGGGTTTTTGTGGAGATATGGGACGATCCTCTTATGACTGTAGGGCCGGGTACTTTTATCGATGAGCTTATCCGGTACGCCGGCGGAGAAAACATTGCCCATGATGCAGGTATGGAGTGGCCTGAGTTCAGCCTGGAAGTTGTTATTGAAAGGGATCCTGATGTGATCATAACCCTATGGCAAGAACCGGAAGACGTCTATTCCAGGCCTGCCTGGAGCACGATATCTGCGTGCATGACAAAGCGCGTCCACAAAATCGACCCTGACATTCTGACTCGCCCCGGACCAAGGTTAGTTGAAGGCCTTGAAGAGCTCCTTGAGGTTATACACCCGGGTTCAGGTGACTGAAGGCTGTTCAGTATTGGCGTTTGGAGATTTGGAGACCAGGAGAGCTGAGAAAGGACAGACTATGACTTACGCAACTCGAGGGGACGCGATCCGAGGAAGCGCAACCCGGAGGGACAAGCGGAAAAGCTCAATTGTCGTATTGATATTGCTCCTATTCGCGGCAGTCATTGTTGCAGCCGGGGTCGGTGCTGTACCGGTGCCTGTACCTGACGTTACATCAACCCTCTTCAAAAGGGTTCCTGTTGTTAACAGGTGGATATCAGGTGCGGCAAAGCAGAACACATATGAGACAATAATCCTCCGGGTGAGATTGCCCAGGATTTTGCTGGCAATAGTAGTCGGAGGATCTCTTTCCGGTGCAGGGGCCTCGCTTCAGGGCTTGTTCGGGAACCCGCTGGCTGACCCTTATATTATGGGGATATCTTCAGGCGCGGCTTTGGGAGCCACCATTGCGATTTCCGCCAGGTTGCCGTCGATTGTCCCGGGCTTAAGCTCCGTGCCTGTCGCTGCTTTTGTTGCTTCCGTTGCCACAATGGCGCTGGTGTACTACCTTGCAGGTGTACCGGGCAAGGCATCTATGGATACGCTCCTCCTGTCCGGGGTGGTTGTGAGTTCATTTCTGTGGGCGGTTATGTCCTTTATCATGATGAGGTCCGGGGATTCTCTGAGAGAGATTATGATGTGGCTTATGGGAAGCCTCTCAAACAAGGGCTATACCCATGTCAGAATGGCATTCCCCTATGTAGTATTTGGTATTTCCGTCTTGACAGTCATGGCGCGGGATTTAAACCTTATTTGCCTTGGCGATGATGAAGCGAGGTACCTAGGTATCAACCCTGAACACTCCAAGATGATTATTATGTTTGCTGCTTCCCTGGCGACTGCAGCCTCTGTCTCCGTAGGAGGAATAATCGGTTTTGTAGGGCTTATAGTCCCGCATATAATGCGGATTATCTTAGGTCCTGACCATAGGCTGCTGCTGCCCGCGTCTGTTATTGCAGGCGGGATATTCCTTGTTGTGGCTGATGCTATTGCCCGTACAGTGATCGCGCCTACGGAAATCCCTGTGGGAATCATCACTGCGCTTGTAGGTGCACCTTTCTTTTTCTACGTCCTCAGGCGAAGAAAGGTGCACAAGGGATGAACCATGATAAGAGAGTGAGACCCGGTGAGAATGAGGCTTGAAGCGTTTTCCATAAGTTACGATTACGGTATAATAAAGGCCGTAGATGATGTATCAGTCTCCTTGGGGAGCGGTGAATTCGTAGGCATTCTGGGACCTAACGGCTCAGGAAAGACCACACTCCTGCGGGTGCTTTCAGGGGCCTTGAAGCCGCAAGGAGGAACAGTCTTCCTTGACGGTGAAGATGTTCATAAGATGGGGCCTAAGGCCGTCGCCAAGAAGATTGCAGTAGTACCGCAGAACGGGTATATACCTTTTCCTTTCTCTGTTTTCGAGGTTGTAATGATGGGCCGCGAACCCCATATGAAGAGGTTTTCCGGGGAGAGTCCGGAAGATTTCCGGATTGTCTCCAATGCCATGGAAGTTGCAGGACTTACCCACCTTGCACAAAGATCAGTTCTCGATCTATCTTACGGAGAGAGACAGAGGGTAATCGTTGCAAGAGCTCTTGCCCAGGAGCCTGGGATTCTGCTTTTGGATGAGCCGACTTCCCATCTTGATCCCGGTTACCAGATAGAGATAATGGATGTCTTCAAATCCCTGGCAGAATCGAGGAACATCGGAGTCCTTGCTGTCCTGCACGATGTCAATCTGGCTTCTCAGTACGCAGACAGATTAATCGTGTTAAGCAAAGGCAAAAAGGTTGCAGACGGGCCTCCCGAAGAAGTCATAACGAAAGAGCTCTTGGAAAACGTATACGGTATAAAGGCTATCATCGGGACTCATCCGGCCTCCGGTTGTCCACAAGTGATGTTGGTGCCAGGGGGAATCTTGGGAGATCGTAGGTGACGTTATGGAGCTTCCATCCAAAGAGCCTGCTGCTGAAATCAGGAAGCAGGATATGAAAGGGCCCGGACTTGTCCAGGTTTATACCGGAGACGGCAAAGGGAAGACCACCGCCGCCTTAGGCCTTGCTTTGAGGGCGTCCGGCCACAGGTATTCGGTGACGGTCATTCAATTCGCCAAAGGCATAAGTTATACAGGGGAGCTATTCTCTATCCAGCGGTTGTACCCTGAAATCCGGCTGTACCAATTCGGGCGTGACTGCCGGCGTGCTTCTTCCGTGAGGCAAGGTATTAAAACCTGCAGCGCATGCTGTGAATGCATGCTCAAGGTCGGAGAAGTGACAGATGAAGACCGCAGTCTGGCTGAAAAAGCGCTGGCTCTGGCTTTTGATGTTGCCTCAGGGGATGATACTGACATCCTGATTCTGGATGAGGTATCCCTTGCGATAAAGTTCGGTTTGATTGCAACGTACGACGTAGTTCGCTTGATCAAAGGAAAGCCTAAGAACATGGAGCTCATTCTTACCGGCAGAGATATGCCGAAAGAAATCTTAGAATGTGCAGATCTCGTTACAGAAATGCGTGAAGTGAAGCACCCGTATGCCCAGGGGATACCGGCTCGCAGGGGGATTGAGTACTAGACTCTTATTTTGCTTGGGAGGGCTGTTATGAACTTCCCCGGATACTATCGAAGCAGGCGTCCGTCATTCATAAGTTATTTGCTGGTAGGCCTTCTGGGTGCTGTTATAGGAGGCCTTATTGTCGGAGCCTTCTTCTTGGAAGAAGTAGATAAGCGTATTGCTGACATACCGAAAAGCGTGCCTGATTTAGGGGAACCTGCACGGATTAATGTTGTAGAGCGAGATTACTCTTCTCCGCCAGGTCCGGTTCTCGGTGTGGCAGACATAGCCAAAGAAGTCGGTCCTGCTATAGTCAAGATTTCCACTCTGAAAGAGCGGGTCTACTATACTTTCTTCTTTGGGCGCATGGTCCAGGAGGAAGAAGGGTTAGGATCAGGCGTCATATTCGATAGAAGGGGATATGTACTTACGAATTATCATGTTATTGAGGATGCCAAGGAAATCGGAGTAGTCCTCTCCGACGGGCGGGAGTTTGTAGCTACTGTCGTCGGAGGCGACTATTACACTGATCTGGCAGTCCTGAAAATAGACGGAGAGAACTTGCCTTACGCTGTATTAGGTGATTCAGACCTTGTGCAAGTAGGTGAGGCTGCAGTTGCCATAGGTAATCCGTTCGGATTTGACAATACAGTCACTGCAGGCGTAGTCAGCGCATTGGGGCGGTCAGTGCCTCTGGATGTAGAACAAGGGATTTACCTTGAGAATCTAATCCAGACAGATGCCCCTATTAATCCTGGCAACAGCGGAGGCGCACTTGCTGATGCCCGTGGCACTGTGATTGGGATCAATACTGCCATCTATGCTGAAGCCCAGGGAATCGGGTTTGCCATCCCTAGCAACACTGCGAAGCAAATAGCCAAAGAGCTTGTGGAATTTGGAAAAGTAAGGCGTCCGTGGATCGGGATCACTCAGGTGTGGGTTATCACTCCCTCGATTGCCCGTGACTACCGCCTCGGTATTGACCACGGGCTGGCTATCGCAAGCTATGTCAGACAGAGCCCTGTGGGTTCGGCAGGCCTTTGCCGCGGCGACATCATTGTATCAGCAGGAGGCAAAGCCACAAGAACAGTATCTGACCTCAGAGAAGCCGTAAACTCCGCAGGTATAGGCGGCAGGCTTGAGCTCACTGTCTATCGCGACGGAAGGACCTTTAATGTGACTGTAAATGTAAGCGAAGCTCCGTAAGCCGCCAAGGCTATAGCCCTGTGGGAGCTTCAATGAATACTGTGGGAATGCCCAGCACAGATTCTATGTGTCTTCCCAAAGCCTTAGGCCCCAGAGTCTCGGTGGCATAGTGTCCTCCGAATATAAGGCCTATTTCACCGTCCTGTGCCAGTGCAACCGCTTCATGGGACGTTTCTCCGGTAAGGTAAAGGTCAGCACCTGCCTCAATAGCTTGTTGCAGGTCTCCTCCGGCATCGCCGCTGCACACGGCAACCCTTGTTATCTTGCCGGTGCGGAATGGAAATACTTGCGCCTTACTGCCTGTACTGTGTTCAACAAGTTTCGCCACTTCATAGATATCAGTCGCCTCTATGGTTCCGATAAGGCCTATCAAAGACCCTTTATACCTCAGAAAAGGCCTTTGATTCCTGAGTCCGATTATTCTTGCCAGTTCAACATTGTTTCCTACGCCTTCATGCATGTCAAGGGGAAGATGCACAGCATAAAGGCCTATGCCATTCTCCATCAGATATCTGACACGCCTATATAGCGGGCCTGTCAGAGGTACTTTGTCCCAGAACAGTCCATGGTGGGCGATGACGAGTTCTGCCCCGTGCTCATTTGCTTGCTTAAATACATCCAGGGTTGCATCTACTGCCAAAGCTATCTTTGTAATTTCCCTATCTGTTTCCACCTGCAATCCGTTGAGTGAGGAATCGGGAATGTAATTAATATTGAGGAAACTGTCCAGGTAATCGGTAATCTTTGAAAGCTTCATCAAGGTTCACCGCCTCAAAAACCACTGTTTTCCGCTACTTCTGTCATAGGATAATCATATCACAGGTCCCAACGATCCTCGACTGTTTTCATCTGAATAGCAAATATGCCAGGCGGCATAATAAGTCCAGGTTTGAACAGAGCCGGGGGTATTTGCCGTGCCTAAGAAAGTTGGAAAATCCGTATTGGCGATAACTGTCTTTGTGGCAGTAGTGACGGTCCTGTGGTATGCTCAGCTGCGTGCAGCCAGAAGCGCAAAGACAGCCGATAATCAAGGGATTGAAGGAAGGCCCGCTTATAAAGCCCAAATGGACCTGGCAGATCCGGGCAATAGCTATAGCTATAATTATGAGCTGATGGCAAGGGTCATTTCCGCTGAAGCGAAAGGCGAACCGTACATCGGCCAGGTTGCAGTTGGGGCTGTTATCTTAAACAGGCTGAACCATCCGCATTTCCCCAATACCATTCCAGGGGTTATCTTTGAGCCTGATGCTTTTACTGCAGTAACCACAGGGCATGTGTGGCTTCCTCCTGTCTCTTCCTCATATCGAGCAGCTCAGGACGCGTTGGCAGGCTGGGATCCTACAGGCGGTGCAATCTACTACTATAACCCTGCTAAAGCCACAAACTGGTGGGTAGCTACCAGGACCTTTATAGTTCAGATAGGGAAACACTTATTCCTCAGGTAACCGTCTGGGAGGTGGCAAGGATGAAGCAAAGATGGGGATGGACGGCTTTAATTGCGGCACTTGTCATATTAGGCCTTGTAGGAGCCAGGGAGTACTCCTTGAGAAGAGAGGCGGAGCTTAGAACGGAGAATCAGTATCAACGTGCATTTCAGGAGGTCGTCTACCACGTGGACTGCCTGGCTGAGGAACTGGCAAAGGCATCTGTAGCAGGTTCTTATCCCATGGTGCAAAAGGCCTTTGCAGATGCCTGGAGGCATACTGAGTCCGCCAGGGCAGGCCTGGGACAGTTGCCCATAGGTACAGTTGAGCTCTCCACAACAGAGGATTTCTTGTCGCAGGTAGCGTCGTTCACCTATACCTTGTCACAACGAGGCGTTTCCGGCGGCGCCATGTCAGACAAGGAATGGACGATCTTGCGAGATCTTCGTGAGCAAGCCTCATTTGCAGCTCGTGAGCTTACTCGGCTCGGCGATTCCATTGCTTCAGGCAGGCTTAGGTGGATAGATGTACAACGCGACAGTATGGCTGCCTCAGCTATGCGGCCTGACTCAGGAACGACTCAAAGTGTGCCTTCGAACCAAGTGACAAAAGGACTTAAAATGCTCGAAGACGGAATGACAAGGTTTCCAACGCCTGACTTTGAAGGGGTTATTCCTCCTCCCAGGAGGAAGCTTCCGGATATTCCCGGCCCTGAGATAAGCGAGGACGATGCCGTAAGAATAGCTATGGAGTTTTTAGGATTCTCGCTGCAAGAAGGGGCAAAAGGCGAGGTTATAGCCAGGATATCCTCGGAACCTGAAAGCTATAGAGTGGAGATAACCCCTGCCAGAGGCAGATCCCCTGCTGCATGGGCAGATATCTCAGTAAGAGGCGGAAAGGTTCTCTGGACGTTCAGAGATACACCTGTCGGGGCTGAAACCATCACACCTGACATGGCTGTTAATGTTGCAAGAGAATTCCTTGCCTCTCACGGTTTTGAAAACATGCGCCTCATTTCCAGGCGCGACTATCAAGGCGTAGCTGCTATCGGATTTGCTTATGAGCAAGACGGTGTCGTGATATACCCTGACTACGTTGTAGTGAGGGTATCGTTGGCTGGCGGCGACATAGATGGGTTTGAAGGTACGAATTACCAGATATTTCACAGAGCAAGGCCGCTCGAGGCGCCTGTGATTTCCGAAGCTGAAGCAAGAGAAGGGTTAAACCCCAGGCTTGAAGTGACAGACTCAAGGCTTGCTGTTATACTTGACGACTTCTACCAGGAGAAACTGGTATACGAATTCCGGTGCACCTTAGATAAAGATACTTACCTGGTATACATCAACGCGGAGACAGGCGAGGAGGAAGAAGTGAAAAAGGCCGAAATCAGGGGATTGGAATTAGTATAAAGAGTCAACTCTTATCTCTTCAGCCACCCTAGTAATAAACAGCGCGTTAGTAGGTACCTTCTTGTCATTTAGGTGTGAAAAGGCACCGAAAAGCTCATGAAGCTTCTCATGGTTTCCAAGCTTCCAGGTTTTGCGGATTGCGTACCTGATAGCCGCTTCCACAACAGGAGATGTAGTCTGATAGCGCTCTGCGATTTTTTCGTAGAGGTCTTTGGTAACAGGCGCATACATGTTCTCGTCCAAGACTGCCATATAGATAGCATCTTTAAGATACAAGTATCCTTTAAAGTAGTTAGGCATCTCAAGATCGAACAAGACCCTTGCGACGTGTGCTTCTATCTCTTCTGCGGATTTACGAAGGAAGATTCCTCGCGTTTTCTTTGCCATGTCCGCAGGCCTCCTCGGCCATTTCTCATCCCAGGTACACACGTAGGCTTTATTCGCTATTTATTCCCAATGTCCTTATTTCGCCATAAATTATCATTGAAATCTTAGGAAAAAATATGGTGCGCCTAGCAGGACTCGAACCTGCGCACCCGGCTCCGGAGGCCGGTGCTCTATCCCCTGAGCTATAGGCGCACTGTCTGCGTACATGATAACAATGTACGCTGTGAGTGTCAAACGAATCATCGATCAATAATAATCCAAGCACACGGCACAAAACTCAAGGTTCTTACTTAGTATAGACATGTAAGGGCGTGAAATGTTGCCTTTTGAAAGGAGGTGGACTAAATGAGATGGCTCAGAGTTCTCTGGAACGTGATAACCAGCGAATCGGTAATGGAGCCCCTAATCGTAATCCTCCTAGGCTATGCACTGCAAGTATATCAGAGAAACCGCAAATACCAGATTATTGTCGATACGACCGTAGACGTTGTTGACTACATTGAAGAACACTACAAGGAATGGGGCATACAGGGTAGTGAAAAAATGGAGAAATTTATCCAGCTTTTCACTGAAGAGTACAAGAAAGCCACAGGAAGGCTGCCGAAAGAAGGTGAACTTCAAACTGCACGTCTACGAGCCGAAGCCCATGTTCAGCGGACACGACGTGGGGATTCGGGAAACTACAGAATCCGCAGGATCGCGTAAGATAACGGGGACTGATTGTCATTAGCCATCCCAAGCATTTATCAGTTATAATGTATGTTAGTGACAGAAATGCCCCAAGAGGTACCCTGTTGCAACATACTGTTTGGAGCTTGAGTATATGAAACAGAGATTCCGGGTATTAGATGACTTCTTTGCCAAGTATCGGTACAGATATGTTATCGGAGTAATATTCTTTCTAATTGTTGACATTCTACAGCTGTTCGTCCCCCGGATCCTGGGTAATATTACTGACAGGTTCAGAGCGGGTGTCCTGACAACGCAAGGGCTCCTTCGCTATGTACTCCTTATAGTCGGCATTGCTCTCTTTGTGGCAATAGGCAGGTACTTCTGGCGCATGTATCTTTTGGGAACTGCCAGGCTCCTCGACTATCATCTAAGGAACAAATTCTTTGCTCACCTTGAGACATTATCTGCAGATTTTTTCAACAGGCACAAGACAGGTGAGTTGATGGCTCATGCTACCAACGATATCCATTCAGTGCGCCATGCTTTTGGACAAGGTATTGTGCTGGCGGTAGATGCGGTGTTTCTTACACTCTCCGTAGTCTCAATCATGGTGGCGACTCTTGACATCCGCCTTGTACTTCTGGGGCTTCTGCCGCTCCCCTTTGTTGCTCTTGTTGTTACCAGGTTTTCCAGGCTGATTCATTCCAGGTTTCTCAAAGTCCAAGAGGCTTTCGCCGGCCTTACTGATTTTGTCCAAGAGAACCTTAGCGGAATCAGGGTAGTAAAAGCTTTTGTCCAGGAAGAAGCTGAACTTGGAAAGTTCAAGGATTCGAATGAGACCCTTATTGCCGCTAACATGCATTTAGTGAAGGTATGGGGCCTTTTCTGGCCTTTGGTGCAGTATCTCTCCGGGCTCAGTTTTGTGGTAGTCCTTGGCTATGGTGGGAAGCTGGTTGTACTGGGAGACATAAGTCTCGGTGATTTTGTTGCGTTCACAGGGTATCTTGGGATGATCATATGGCCAATGATGGCAATAGGCTGGGTAGTCAATATCCTCCAGCGCGGTATGGCATCCATGGACAGGCTTAATAAGATATTCGATGTGATGCCGAAGGTGAGAGACCGTGATGATGCAGCTGATATCTTGGAAATCTCCGGAGAGATTGAGTTTAGGAACTTGACGTTTAAGTATCCTGAGGCATCTTCTCCCACGCTTCGCGGGATCACACTGAACGTACCCCGGGGTAAGACTTTGGGCATCCTTGGGCGTACAGGCAGCGGGAAATCAACTCTTACAAATCTTCTTGTCAGAGTCTGGGATCCTTCTCCGGGAGAGCTTTTTATAGATGGGACAGATATCAGGAAAATACCCTTAGCGGTATTAAGAAGAGATATCGGGTACGTGCCGCAGGATAATTTCTTGTTTTCTACAACACTTGAACAAAACATCGGATTCGGAGCTTCTGAGTTCTCCAGGGAAGACGTGGTGCAGGTTGCTGAGATTGCAGGCGTAAGAGACGATATCGAGGCGTTTCCCGATGGGTTCGATACAGTCATCGGTGAGAGAGGAGTAACTCTTTCCGGTGGTCAGAAACAGAGGGTCACAATAGCGAGAGCGCTCATTAAGGACCCGAAAATCCTAATCCTTGATGACTGTTTTTCTGCGGTAGATACAGAAACCGAAGAGAAGATTTTAGAGTCGCTCAGAGATGTCAGGCAGGGCAGGACGACGATTCTGATATCCCATAGGATTTCTACTTTGAAGGAAGCAGATGAAATCATAGTGTTAGACGACGGGGAAATCGTAGAGCAGGGAGATCACGAGTCCCTTGTGGCTGCCGGAGGGCTCTATGCGGAGATCCACAGGCGACAATTGCTGGAAGCTGAACTCAGCTCTGATGAGGAGATATAAAGCATGGCTATGCATCATGAAGATGAAGTAGTGGGAAAAGCATACGACCACAAGCTGATGAAAAGGCTTCTTAAGTACGCACGGCCGTACAAGTGGTTCCTTGTAGGCTGCGTGCTGCTTTTATTAGTCATTACAGGACTGGATCTCCTGCAGCCTTATCTGATTAAAGTTGCAATAGACAATCACATGAACGCCCTCACCCAACCTATGGTTGTATTTACGCCCGGCAAGGAGCCTCGTCCCGGTATCTCCTTCGATGGGTATATATTTGTCCGCGAAAGAGAGCTGGGCGACAAGTACATGCCGGATTACGAAGGCTCCGCCGTGCCTGTAAAGGCTGAAATTGAAGAGGACGGGGACACGTACTACCTGAGAATCCAGTCACCCGACGGAGATGTGGAGATTCGTGAGCTTACAAAAGACGATTTGCAGGTATTCAAAGCGTATGATATTCGTGCTGTGATAAGGTTGGGCCTTATACTCCTTGGAGCTTTGACTCTGGCCTTTATCCTCAATTACATACAGGTTTATGTCCTTCAGTATACAGGCCTTAGAATCGTCTCAAGCATGAGGCAAGAGGTTTTCGCGCATCTTCAAGCTCTGTCACTGGCTTTTTTCGACAAGAATCCAATCGGCCGCCTTGTTACCAGGGTAACCAATGATATGGATGCACTGAATGAAATGTACACAGCTGCCCTGGTGAACTTGTTTAAAGACGTCTTTCTTCTTGTAGGAATCATAGTAGTGATGCTGAGGATGAATGTCGAGCTTGCCGTTGCGAGCTTTGCCGTTCTCCCTGTGATAGTTGTTGTTACAGCGATGTTCCGTACTAAGGCCAGGCAGGCATATAGAGCTGCCAGGGTAAGGTTGGCAAGGATCAATGCGGCTTTGGCAGAAAATATTTCCGGGGTGCGCATAATTCAAATCTTCGGCAGGGAGAAGGAGAAATTCCAAGAGTTTGACAGGGTTAATCACGACTACCTTGATGCATCTATGCGAGAGCTGAAAGTATATGCAGTTTTCAGGCCTGCCATGAACTTTATCTCATCCTTTGCACTCGCCCTTTTGATCTGGTTTGGCGGTAGGCGCGTATTGGGAGGAACCCTCGAATTCGGCGTGCTTTTTGCTTTCACCAACTACTTGGAGCAATTCTTCCGTCCGATTAATGACTTGACAGAGAAGTACAATATTATGCAGGCTGCCATGGCTTCTGCAGAACGTATTTTCATGCTCCTTGATTCCCGGGAGCTTGAGCCTGAGCCGGAAAAACCTGTTGTTTTCCCAAGGCCAAGAGGGGAGATTGAGTTTGAGAACGTATGGTTCGCGTACAACGACAACGACTGGGTCTTAAAAGATGTCAGCTTCCGTATTGAACCGGGTGAAACCTGCGCTTTCGTCGGTCATACCGGGGCAGGAAAGACCTCCATCATCAGCCTGATAGGACGGATGTATGAAATATCCAAGGGGCGAATACTCATTGACGGGGTGGATATCAGAGACATACCTACTCAGGAGTTGCGGCGCCACATAGGTGTAGTGCATCAGGATGTGTTTTTGTTCACAGGGGATATAAAGACCAATATTGCCCTGGGTGACACCGGTATTAGCTTTGAAGAGGTGCGGGAAGCAGCATCCTTTGTAAATGCGGACAGGTTCATATCCAGGCTGCACGGAGGATATGACGCAGAGGTCAGGGAGAGGGGTGCTACATTATCTGCAGGTGAAAGGCAGCTTCTTTCGTTTGCCAGGGCATTGGTGAGAGACCCGGCTATACTCGTCTTAGATGAGGCTACCGCGAACATTGACACTGAAACCGAAGCTCTTATTCAGGATGCTCTCAAGAGGTTGACCAGGGGAAGAACTACGCTTGTCGTAGCTCACAGGCTCTCAACGATTCAGAATGCAGATAAAATCATTGTGATTCACAAAGGAAGGGTCAGAGAGATAGGGACCCACCAGGAGCTTCTGGCAAAGCGGGGCATTTACTACCAGTTGTACCTCCTTCAGTACAAAGAACAGATAGGTGCATAATGACGCTTTTTGATGGTACTTTTTTACACCGGGCATGTGCTGTATAATGTTGTCTTGGGGGGGGGAGTAAGTTGCCGGGATTCGTGTATGTTGACGAGAACTGCAACAAGTGCGGTTTATGCATTTCCGTATGCCCTGTTGAGGCCATATCCTTTGCGGGGGATAAGATCGTCGTAGACCCGCAAAGGTGCGATGGATGCGGTAAATGCTTTAGAGTCTGCCCTGAAGAGGCATTCCGGCTAAAAGACGATGTTAAAGCCGTTCTATGGGTGCTGGCTTCAGGTGAAGAAGTCTCAAGCGATCTTGACGAAGCGTTTGCCAAAGCCCTTCCCGGTGTGGGCAAAGGCCGCATCAGTGAAGCCGCCAGGCTCCTCTTATCCTGGAAATCCCATGAGAACGGTAAGTCACGGAGGCCCTCTGAAAACGCTGTGATTGCATACAGCGTAGAAATGGGGAAGATTCTGGACCTGGCGGCAAAGGTAGCCCAGGTCAATTCGACTGTTCTGATTTCAGGTGAATCAGGCGTAGGGAAAGAGGTAGTCGCAAGATTTGTCCATAACGTAAGTCTTCGCAAAAACGGCCCGTTTGTCACGATAAACTGCGGAGCGATTCCTCTGAATCTCCTGGAATCGGAACTGTTCGGGTATGAAGCCGGTGCGTTTACCGGCGCGAACCGTCAAGGCAAACCCGGGATGATTGAAACTGCGTCCTCAGGTACACTTTTTCTCGATGAGATATCTGAACTCCCTCTCGATCTTCAAGTAAAGCTCCTTCAGGTAATCCAGGAACATCGCTTGATAAGGGTAGGCGGCATAGAGCCTATCGACGTGGATATCAGGATTATTGCAGCTACCAACAGAGACCTGGCAAAAATGGTGGAAAAAGGGGAGTTCCGTGCAGATCTCTACTACAGGTTGAATGTAGTCCCCATAGTCATCCCACCTCTCCGGGAGAGAAGAGATGACGTCATTCCCCTTATCTATCACTTCTTAGCAAAGCACAACAATGCCCACCGGTACAATAAGACGATTTCCCGAAAAGCAAGGGAAGTATTGACAAAGTATTCCTGGCCTGGGAATGTCAGAGAACTTGAGAATCTCATAGAACGGCTTGTGGTTACAGTTGAAAGAGATGAAATTGATGTAGAAGATCTGCCTGATTATGTCAAGGGTGGATCCGGTGATCAAGGCCCAAAGGTGATAGTTGAAGGAGTGATACCTCTTCGGCAAGCTGTAGAAGAGGTTGAAAGACAGCTCATTAAGCATGCCAAAGAAGAGCACGAGACTACCTACGAAATGGCGGAAGCCCTCGGGGTGAACCAATCTACCGTTGTCAGGAAATTGAAGAAGTACGCGAAGCATGCCAATTAATGCAAGGATGCATTATTTGATGCTCATTTGCATTAACGCTGTTTTAGCCGACTTCTTTGGTGTTTGAAGGACCACTAAAACGACGAGAATACCATTCCCAAGCTAGAGACGCTAAAGACTGATTCCTATTGAGATTTAAGAAGTAAATAGAGTCAGCCATTGGGCTGGAAGTCGAGACAAAGAGTGCCAAACCTCCTTTATGTAATGCGCTGATGCATTATTTGGTGCCTGTTTCGTCCCTATTTGCCAATTCGTGTGTAGGCTTTGTGATGTGTTTCACAAGGTCTTGGCGGAGATCCGCGCGGTTTTTCGTGGATTGGCATGGTTCTTGCACTATATAGGTTGTGGGTTCGGTCTCGGGAATGGTTTGTAGTTCTTCGCTTTAGGTTCTGGATTGGTAAGGAGGAATCAAGTATGGCCTGTGAGACGTGTACATGCGTTGATGAAATCACTGAGGAACAAAAGGAGAAGATCAGGGAGATAATCGGTAGCTACAAAGGAAAACCGGGCGTCCTAATCCAGGTTCTCCATGAATGCCAGCAAGTTGTAGGTTATCTTCCCAGGGAAGTCCAGGCTATGATTGCTGAGGGATTGGATATTCCCCTCAGCGAGGTCTACAGTGTTGTAACGTTCTATGCATTGTTTTCCCTTAAGCCTAAGGGAAGAAACGTCATCAGTGTTTGTAAAGGGACAGCATGTTATGTCAAGGGTGCCGACGACATCATGGAAAAGCTTGAAGACGAGTTAGGGATCAAAGGCGAAGACACCACTGATGACAGGAGGTTTTCAGTGGAAGTTGTAAGGTGTATGGGTGCTTGCGGTCTTGGACCCGTGGTCAGAGTCAATGAGGACATATATGCAAGGGTCAAGCCGGACAGAATCATGGAAGTCCTTGACAAGTATGAGTGATTGGTTGTTCCAGTATAAGGAGGCTTGGTAGCATGGGTTCATACAGGGCACATGTCCTAGTTTGCGGCGGAGCAGCTTGTGCCTCGTCAGGATGCAAAGAAGTTGAACAGGCGCTTAATGATGAAATCGCCAAGCAAGGCCTCAGAGATGAAATTCGCGTTATCGTTACAGGATGCATGGGTCCTTGCGAATTAGGCCCTATTATCATTGTCTATCCGGAAGGGGTCTTGTACAAAAGCCTGAAGCCGGAAGATGCTCGTTTGATAGTCACCGAACACCTTCTTAAAGGAAGAATAGTTGACAACCTTCTCTATGTAGCCCCGGATACGCAGCAAAAAGTCCATTCGTATTCGGACATGGTCTTCTTCAACAGGCAAGTGCGGATTGCCCTTAGAAACACAGGCAAGATCGACCCTTTGAACATAGAGGAGTACATAGCTGAAGACGGATACAGGGCGCTTGCTAAAGTCTTGACTGAGATGACTCCCGGAGACGTCATTGATGTCCTGAAACGTTCAGGCCTTCGAGGAAGGGGAGGAGCCGGGTTCCCCACCGGCTTGAAATGGGACTTTACCAGGCGGGCCAAGGGAGACCAAAAGTATGTGGTATGTAATGCTGACGAAGGCGACCCAGGCGCATTCATGGACAGAAGCATCATCGAAGGTGACCCCCACACGATAATCGAAGCAATGGCGATCGCAGGCTACACTGTCGGCGCAAATCAGGGATACGTCTATGTCAGAGCAGAATACCCGTTGGCAGTTGCCCACCTTAGCCACGCTATACAGCAGGCCAGGGAATACGGGCTGTTGGGTAAGGATATCCTCGGCAAAGGTTTCGATTTCGACCTTGATATCAGGGTAGGAGCAGGAGCCTTCGTATGCGGAGAAGAGACTGCGCTCCTTGCTTCAGTGGAAGGAAGACGCGGAGAGCCGAGACCAAGGCCGCCTTTCCCTGCTACTAAGGGATTGTTCGGCAAACCGACACTCCTCAATAACGTTGAGACTTACGCAAACATTCCTCCGATAATCCTCAACGGTCCTGAATGGTTTGCGGGCATCGGGACTGAGAAGAGCAAAGGCACGAAAGTGTTTGCTCTTGCAGGAAACATCAACAATACAGGCCTTGTGGAAGTCCCCATGGGAACACCTTTGGGAGATATCGTTTTCGATATCGGCGGAGGAATTCCAAACGGCAAGAAGTTTAAGGCAGCACAGACCGGAGGCCCTTCCGGCGGGTGTGTACCTGCGGAATTCCTTAACACACCGGTGGATTATGAGTCCTTGACGCAGCTTGGGACGATTATGGGCTCAGGCGGTCTTGTTGTCATGGACGAAGATACATGTATGGTAGACCTTGCCAGGTTCTTCTTAGAGTTTACACAGGATGAATCCTGCGGCAAGTGTGCTCCGTGCCGGATCGGTACAAAGAGGATGCTGGAGATCCTCACCAGGATCACCAGGGGAGAGGGACGTGAAGGAGATATCGAGCGTCTCATCAAACTGGGAACCTGGATAAAGGAGACAGCCCTTTGCGGCTTAGGACAGACTGCCCCGTCTCCTGTTCTGACTACCATACGCTATTTCAGAGACGAATATGAAGCTCACATAAGGGACAAGAAATGTCCTGCATCTGTCTGCGCTGCTTTGTTCGAGTCGCCTTGCCAGAACGCATGTCCTGCAGATGTCGATGTCCCGAGGTACATCAACCTCATCAAGCAGAAGAGATATCAAGAGGCTGTAAAGCTGATCAAAGAGAAAAACCCGTTCCCTGCGGTGTGCGGCCGGGTTTGCACCCATCCGTGTGAAGGCAAATGCAGGAGGGCTCAACTTGACGAAGCAGTTGCAATATGTCAGCTGAAGAGGGTTGCAGCCGACTATGAACTGGAGAATCCCATTCCTGTGGAGAAGCCGGAGGTTCAAAAAGGCACGAAGGTCGCGATTGTCGGTGCAGGCCCTGCAGGCCTTACTGCAGCTTACTACCTAGCTCAGCTGGGACATGACGTTACAGTATTTGAAGCCTTACCGAAACCGGGCGGCATGTTACTTGTGGGAATCCCCGAATACAGGCTGCCTAAGGACATCCTGGAAGCAGAGATCAATTACATCGAGAGAATGGGAGTCAAGATACGGACAGGAGTTAAGGTAGGCAAGGATGTGACAGTCGATGACCTTAAGGCCGACGGGTACAAGGCAATCCTCATTACAGTCGGTGCCAATGTCAGCCAGAAAATGGGTGTTCCAGGCGAAGACCTACACGGTGTAGTGGGTGCGGTTGAGTTTCTCGCCGATGTGAATCTAGGCAAGAATCCTGAGGTCGGCAAGAAGGTCGCAGTGATAGGAGGAGGAAATGCTGCTATAGACGCAGCCAGAACTGCTCTTCGACTGGGTGCGGAAGAGGTCCATATCATCTACAGACGTCAGCGTGAAGACATGCCTGCTGACAAAAGGGAAATAGAAGAAGCTGAACATGAAGGGATTAAGATACACTTCCTGACTGTACCCACTAAGATGATTGGCAAAGACGGGAAACTCACCAGCATGGAGTGTGTCAGGATGTCCCTCGGAGAGTTCGACCGCACCGGGCGGAGACGTCCTGTTGAGATCGAAGGGTCCAACTTCATTGTCGATGTGGACATGGTGATTCTGGCCATCAGTCAGAGGCCGGATATGTCAGTCTTGCCTGAGAGGTCGGGAGTGGAGACCACAAGGTGGTCTACGGTAGTTGTAGACCCACGGACTCTGGCCACAGGAGAACCTGGGGTATTCGCAGGCGGCGACTGTGTGCACGGGCCTGACACTGTAATCCAGGCAATAGCAGACGGTAGACGCGCTGCCATAGAAATCGATAAGTACCTTGGCGGGACCGGAGAGATTCCTGTCAGCCCTGACCTTGGTAGGGAGCTGGTAGGTGAAATCCATGAGGAGCATATGCCAAGGCAACATCCAGGTGTGCTACCCGTTGAGCGGAGATACGGCAACTTTGACGAAGTTGTCGACAAGTTTACCGAGGCTGAAGCAATTTTTGAGGCTTCGCGCTGTCTCCGGTGCGACGTGAAGGACTAAAGAATGGAGCGTGAACCAGGATGGATATGCTTACTGTAACTATAGATGGTATTAAGGTTCAAGTGCCCGCAGGGTCAACGATTCTAGATGCGGCGCAAAAGGCCGGGGTAGACATACCTACTCTGTGTTACTTGAAAGATATCAATGTTGTGGGAGTCTGCCGTGTATGTGTAGTTGAGGTCGAAGGTGCCAAGTCCCTGCAGGCCGCGTGTGTTACTCCTGCATCCGACGGGATGGTGGTCCGGACAAATACGCCTGCAGTGCGTGAAGCTCGAAAGACTGTTTTGGAGCTGATAATATCGAACCACCCGTACGAGTGCCTGACTTGTCAACGGTCAGGTAACTGCGAGCTTCAAGCTATGGCAGATAGGTTTAACATCAGAGGCATTGAATACGAAGGCGAAAAGAGCGAGTTTCCTCAGGACTACTCGAGCCCGTCAATTATCAGAGACCCTAACAAGTGCATCCTCTGTAGACGGTGCGTAAGCGTTTGCCAGGAAGTCCAATCTGTGTGTGCCCTTGCGCCTAATGACAGAGGGTTCAACACCGTGGTCGGGCCAGCGTTTGAAGACCCGATCATGCAGGCTGTTTGCACCAATTGCGGCCAGTGTGTTCTTGTATGTCCTGTGGGGGCTCTCGTTGAACGCGATGCAACAGAAGATGTCTGGGCTGTTTTGGCTGATCCCACTAAGCATGTAGTTGTTCAGACTGCTCCTGCAGTCAGGGCAAGTATCGGAGAAGAACTGGGTATGCCGGCCGGTTCCAGGGTCACAGGGCAAATGGTTGCAGCTCTCAGAAGGCTTGGGTTTGACAAAGTCTTCGACACAGACTTTGCAGCAGACCTCACGATTATGGAGGAAGGGCATGAGTTTTTGGAGAGGCTCAACACCGGAGGCGTGTTACCTCTTATTACCTCATGCAGCCCGGGCTGGATCAAGTTCATTGAGCACTTCTTCCCTGAGTTGCTGCCACATGTGTCAACATGCAAGTCTCCTCAGCAGATGTTCGGTGCTCTTGCCAAGACTTACTATGCTGAGAAGGCAGGCATAGATCCCAAGGATATAGTCGTCGTTTCCATAATGCCGTGTACAGCTAAGAAGTTCGAGGCCCAGAGGCCTGAAATGACGTCAAGCGGGTATCCTGATGTAGACATCGTCCTGACCACAAGAGAGCTTGGGAGGATGATACGGGAGGCAGGCATCGACTTCCAGTCCCTTCCTTCTGAAGAGTTCGATGACCCCCTTGGAATATCTACCGGAGCAGGGGTTATCTTCGGCGCGTCAGGCGGTGTAATGGAAGCTGCTCTCAGGACCGTGTACGAAGTGGTCACCGACAGGGAGCTGGAGAATATCGATTTTGAGGATGTAAGGGGTATTGAAGGCTGCAAGGAAGCCCAGGTAGATATCGATGGCACTGTTGTCAAAGTGGCAGTGACCAACGGGCTGGCAAACGCAAGGAGGCTTCTGGAGCGCATTGTCAAAGGTGAAGCCGATTATCACTTCATCGAGATAATGGCATGCCCCGGCGGCTGCATAGGCGGAGGCGGGCAGCCGATACCTACTGATACGGAAACCAGATTAAAGAGGATCAGTGCAATATATGAGGAAGACAAGGACATGCCGCTTCGCAAGTCTCACCTGAATCCCTGTGTGCAGCAGCTCTACAAAGAGTTCCTTGGGAAGCCTTTAGGTGAGAAATCCCATGAACTCCTTCACACTCACTATACACCCAGATCCAGGGTATAGTATTGAGCTTGCAGTGATTTACAAAGGGATCTAAATCAAGAGCAGCATAATACGGTAAATGAAGACAAGTCGGCGTCCGGTGAAACATCCTGGCGCTGACTTTTTCCTGTCCCTCTGTTAATCATTATCTGACACAAGGAGGAATGCCTCGATTTTTACTGAAAGTACTGTATAATCTATAGGCGTAACGGGTACGACAATGAGGATTCCGTACCTAAATGAATGGGGCCACCCGGTGAAAGGGGGCATATCCGTGGGTTTTGCCACGTGTCTTAGGGATGCTCTGTCGAGACAGAGTACCGCCCGAAAGTGGACAGGGTCAATGCTTGTTCTGGGTTTGTTTTTGGTCCTGTGTAGTGTTTTTGCAGGTTTGCCTATAGCCAGGTGCCTAGCTTATGAAGGGATTCCCGGTGATGCGGTAGTCTTGGAGCTTACTCTGGAATCAGAGAAAACCCATAAGTATCAAGTTCTGATAAGTGAGACAGTGTATAGAGATGGCGAGAGAACGACAAACCTCTACAGAGAGGATTTCAGAATAAAGGAGACTGCTGTTCCGGGCGATAAGATTCTAAGGACTGTTGTCTGCGTAGGAACTGTGACTCCGGTTGGTGACCAAATCCTGAAGTTGGAGCCTTCAGGCTATTATACAACTGTGGACAAGTCAGGCCGAATCGTTGAGGTCAGGGAGCTTAAGCCTTGGGACGGACGGCGTTTTGAGACTATTTGGATGAGCCAGGTGCTTTTGCCTGATTATCCTGTTCGTCCCGGAGATGCCTGGACTGTAAACGATACCTTTTTCTCAATGACTACTTCAGAGAAGACATATGAGAAACGAGCCTACCGTTACCTTGGAACTGAAGATCTGGGTTCGGTGACTGCATATAAGATTGGATATGAAATCGTCGGTAAGAGCCAGGATGAACCGGAAGATTACACCTATGTTTCCACAGGCACTTTCTATTTGGCTTCAGGAGGCCTTGTGAAGCTGGAAGCATCTGAAATGGTGACCTTCGGCGGAGGTTCCGGGGATTCCAAGATCATTACCATGATACAGATAAATGCTGTTCAGTAGAAGGACAGCCGGAAGAGGATCCTGCTGAAAAGCTGATGTGTCTTACGATGCTCCCTTGGCATACACTGTTTGATGAAGGCATCACAGTTTTCGAAGGGGGTATCTCCTATGATTCCATGTCCCAACTGCGGAGCGGAGAATCCGGACGGAGCAGAACGTTGCGAGAACTGCAAGGAGCAGCTGGTGCCCATTGTACCGGGTAAGACCAGTGTAATAATACATGAGACTCCTAAGCTGCCGTTCATTAAGAGAGCCCCTTTTAAGAAGGGATAGGCCCTTTCTTGACCGGGCTCCGGCGCTATGCTAAACTGAATGCGCTAGGGGAATACTAGAGGCATTAATACTGCGAAAATGATACCGGCTAGAGACGATGACAGGGACGAGTAGGTTGTATCCCGGAGTGTCAGCGAACCGAGTAAGGTGTGAGTCGGGGCTCGGGAACACTGAAAATCACCCTGGAGTAGCTACGCGAAATCCGGGAGCCGTCTTTTGGACAGTCAGGTGAGAGTAGACGTAGCCGGGTCCTCCCGATACAGGGGTATGGCATTTTTAGCACAGCAGATTTTTTGTCTGGGTTTAACGTGCCTAGTGAGTGGGTTGCGAAGAGGCAGCCAATTTGGGTGGTACCGCGAGAGTTCAGTCTCCCGTCCCAATATGTGGGGCGGGAGATTTTATATTTAACAGACAGCGTTTTACTGTTCGAGGAGGATGCACCATGTTCAGAAAAGCTGAGCCGGGAACGAACATACCTCAGATGGAAGAAGGAATCCTGGAATTCTGGAAGGAAAACAACATTTTCGAGAAAACCCTGGAAAAGACGAAGGATGGGCAAAGGTTCGTATTCTACGAAGGCCCGCCTACAGCAAACGCCACACCCCACCCGGGACATGTGCTTACTCGCGTGATGAAAGACCTTATTCCGAGGCACAGGACAATGTGCGGGTACCATGTGCCCAGGAAAGGCGGGTGGGATACCCACGGCCTTCCTGTCGAATTGGAGATAGAAAAGGAATTAGGAATAAGCGGTAAGCCACAGATAGAAGAGTACGGCGTTGAGAAATTCATTGAAAAATGCAAGGAAAGCGTATGGCGCTATAAGAGAGAGTGGGAGCGCATGACAGAACGCGTAGGCTTCTGGGTTGATTTGGAGAATGCCTACGTGACGTATGAGGACTACTACATTGAGTCTGTTTGGTGGGCTCTGAAGCAGATCTGGGAAAAAGGCCTTCTTTACAAGGGGCACAAAGTGGTTCCCTATTGTCCCAGGTGTGGAACGGCTTTGTCCAGCCATGAAGTTGCCCAGGGCTATCAGGAGGTTGAAGACCCGTCTGTTTACGTCTTATTCTCACTAAAGGATGAAGATGATACTGCATTTCTTGTATGGACGACGACTCCTTGGACCCTCCCGTCCAACGTGGCCTTGGCAGTCAATGAAGGTGCAGATTATGTCAAGATCAGAATGGCCAAGACAGGCTCGAACCTGATCCTTGCAAAAGAGCTCTTAGGTTCTGCCATTCCGGAAGATGAAGAATACGAAATCATAGACGAGTTCAAAGGCAAGTCTCTTGTTGGAAAGGAGTATCAGCCTTTATTCAGGTATACTGAGCCTTCGAAGAAAGCCTGGTACGTGGTGGCTGAGGACTTTGTCACCCTTTCAGACGGTACAGGCATAGTCCATATGGCACCTGCGTTCGGTGAAGACGACATGAATGCTGCGCTAAATCATGACTTGCCTGTGGTCCAGCTGGTGGATGAGGAAGGAAGGTTCACTGAGGAAGTATCTGATTGGAAGGGCATGCATGTCAAGGAAGCCGATCCTCTGATCATAGAACATCTGATGAACAGCGGACGCCTTTACAGGAGCGAGCAGTACAGCCACACGTATCCGTTCTGTTGGAGATGCGATACACCTCTCCTCTATTATGCCAGGACTTCGTGGTTCATTAAGACGACTGCAGTGAAGGACGCCTTGCTTCGCAACAATAATGCAGTCGCGTGGCACCCTGAGTATATCAGGGACGGACGCATGGGGAACTTCCTGGAAAACGTGATTGATTGGGCAGTCAGCAGGGAGCGTTACTGGGGTACGCCTCTCCCGATCTGGATATGTGATGATTGTGAATATACCCATTGCGTAGGCAGCATTAAAGAACTCAAAGAAATGGCTGTTGAGCTTCCTGAAAGGTTGGAGCTCCACAGGCCGTATATAGATAAGGCGCGTCTTTTGTGCCCTAAGTGCGGCGGCTCTATGACAAGGACCAAAGAGGTTATAGACGCATGGTTTGACTCAGGGTCCATGCCTTTTGCCCAGTGGCATTACCCTATGGAGAACGTTGATACGTTCAAATGTAGTTTCCCTGCGGATTTCATAAGTGAGGCCATAGACCAGACCCGTGGATGGTTCTACACATTGCTTGTCATCTCAACTCTTCTTTTTGACGAGCCTCCGTATAAGAACGTCCTTGTCCTGGGACACGTACTTGACGAACAAGGCTTGAAAATGAGCAAGAGCAAGGGGAATGTGGTGGATACGTGGGAGGTATTCAACACATACGGAGCCGACGCGTTCCGCTGGTATCTCTATACTGTCAATCCTCCCTGGAACCCAACGCGGTTTTACCTTGAAGCAATAAAAGAATCGCAGCGCAAGTTCTTGTCAACTCTATGGAATGTCTATTGTTTTTACGTCCTTTACGCAAATGTGGACAAGTTCGATCCTCGGGCCTATGAATTGCCGGTGGAAGAGAGATCAGTTCTGGATAAGTGGATAATCTCCAGGTTTAACAGTGTTGTAGATATGGTCCAGACTGAGCTTGAAGCCTACAGTATCACACCTGCAGCCAGGGCCATAGAGGAGTTCGTGGACGATTTGAGCAATTGGTACGTAAGACGTTCCAGGCGGCGTTACTGGGGCAAAGGAATGCCTCAAGATAAGGTCGCTGCGTATCTCACTCTCCACGAGATCCTGGTGGGGCTTTCAAAGTTGCTTGCCCCCTTTACTCCTTTCATCTCAGAGGAGATATACAGGAACCTTGTGGGAGAAAGAGTGGAAGGCGCCCCTGAAAGTGTTCACCTTTGCGACTACCCTGTCTGTAATGAGGAGCTAATCGATTCAGACTTAGAGCGGAGCATGGCAGTTGCGAGGAAGCTTGTGACGTTAGGCAGAGCTGCAAGGAACAAAGTCAATATTAAGATCAGACAGCCCCTCAGTGAGATGCTGATTGTCCTTTCTGACTCAGCTGACGAGTTGGCTGTGCGCACGTTGGCTCCCATTATCAAAGACGAGCTGAATATCAAGTCCGTTTCCATTGCACAGGATGCCGGCGAACTCATGGACTACAGGATTAAGCCCAGGTTTGACCTTTTGGGGCCGAAGTACGGGAAGCTTATGAAAGACATTCAAGCAGGACTAGGGAGCTTGGATCAGAGAGAAGTTGTATCTAAGCTTGAAAGCGAGGGAAGCGTCAAGGTTCCTTGTGGCGGGGAAACTGTTACTATCTACAAAGAAGAACTGGTTATTGAAACTTTTGAGCGGGAAGGCTTTGCTATCGAGAGCGAAGGAGGCATTACATGCGCTCTTAGAACCGCGCTCTCTCCTGAGCTCATTATGGAAGGCCTTGCCAGGGAAATGGTGAACAAAGTCCAGACTATGCGCAAGGAAGCCGATTTCAATGTTGAGGACAGAATCGTCACTCGTTTCTGGTCTGACAGCGACGTAGAAGAGGCGTCTACGCTCCATAAGGACTATATTATGGAAGAGACTCTTTCAAAGGACCTGATATACGCAGGTAAGATAGATGAGGCAAAACCGTGGGGCGAGTACAGCCGCGAGTGGGACCTTAACGGACACTTGACAGTAATCGGCATAAGCCGCAAAGAGGAGGACTGATTTGGACCGAATGGCCCGGAAGCGTGAGGTCAGCGCTGGGATAGCAGTATTTTCCGATGACAGTGTTCTTGTCATAAGGAACCGGTTCGGTGAATGGACTTTACCTAAAGGTAAGATAGAACCCTCTGAGACGCCCAGGGAGGCTGCTCTGAGGGAGGTTTTGGAGGAAACAGGGGTTAGTGCGAAGATCATCTGTGCCTTGGGTACGACTGAGTACACATACGTGTCGGAAGTCACAGGTGAGCCTTGCGACAAGACTGTGTACTGGTATTTGGGAGTGCCGGAAGGAGATGATCTGCCTAACCCTCATACAAAACCTCAAGAAGAAGAAGGGATCTCTTGCGCTGAATTTATCTCATGGGAGCACGCGCTGGAGATACTGACTTATGAAGATACGAAAAATCTTGTGATGATGGCAGGAAAGCTCTTGCCTGCGCTGATTCGGGAAAAGCGGGAGGGAAGGAAAACCCATGAGGTTAGGGATTATCAGTGATACCCATGGTTCCCTGGAGGCATGGAACAGATGCCTTCAGGTTCTCGGGGATATAGACTTGCTTCTCCATGCAGGAGACGTGCTGTATCACGGTCCGCGGAATCCGCTGCCCGGCGGATATGGCGCCAAAGACCTGGCGGAAGCTATTAATCGATATTCCGGAAGGCTCGTTATTGCACGGGGCAATTGTGATGCAGACATTGATCAACTTGTCATAGATGTGCCGATTCAAGCCCCTTATGCCCTAGTTGTTGTAGACGGTGTATCAATAATGGTTACGCACGGACATATGACTTCACAGGATGAACTCGCCGAACTCATGAACCGGTTCAAGCTTGATATCATAGTGACAGGCCATACCCATGTTCCCGGCATAGTCAAGCCTTTCGGAGACAAAGGCGGTGTAATTGTTAACCCGGGCAGCCCCAGCTTGCCGAAGGCTGCGGAAGGGCGCGGAACTTGCGCGCTTATCGAAGACCGGGCCATCAGGATTATCTATATAGATGATGGCTCAGATGCTATGGTGTCCCTATGGTGACAAGGTCCCAGGCAGGATATTTTAAGTGCACGGCGAATTCAAAGTGATTAGTATCTATCCTTTGTGTAAAGCGGGTAATGCAAAAGGAGGCTACCTGATGTACCGAAGCCGTTGCCGGGAGACCTTGATATTTCTACTTATCGCAGCATTATGCATTGGGATGATCTGCTCTGGCGGAGTTACTGCAAAAGACTCTACGGGCCCCAGAGTGGTTCAGGTTTATCCGTCAGATGGAATGGAGTATGTTCCTGTGGATACTTCCATCCATATTGTGTTCAGCGAACCTATGGATGAAGACTCAACGATTTCAGCGATTTCCATATCTCCTGCTCCTGACTTCAGTGCGAGAAGCTGGCAATTTTTGCATGATAACTCGGTTCTCGTTGTCACTCCTTCTCGTCCTCTGAAATACTCCACTACCTATACTGTGACTATAACAAGGGATGCGACAAGTTCCGACAATATCGAACTGCGTGATGATTACAGGTGGACATTCACTACTGTTGAAAGCCCGGCGTCACCTGTTGAGTTGCCGAGGAACGGGGGATTCCAGGAAGGGGACATTACAGGCTGGACATGGTCGCACACGGAAGAGCGAGGTGCCAGAGCTGCCCAGTGGAAGGTAGTGTCAGAAGGGGATAGGGAACATGTCCTTGCTGTGTCTCGTCCGCCTACTTTTGAGATGGGCAGTTGCAGCTTAGAGCAGGCAATACACACTGAAGTTCCGCTCACAGGCTTGGTTTTTCTGTCCTTTGACGTGTTGATAAGCGATTATACGCTTAAACAGTATGACCCCGGGGATACCTATCCTCTGAAAGTCATCGTTGATTATGTGGACAGAGATGGGAAAGACCGATCTTTTGAAAGGGTGTTCTACTACCACATGCCTGTTGACGGAGGAATTGCCCGTAACGCTGAATTCGTTGAGCTTGGGAAATGGACTAACAGGTCGTATAACTTGAGTGCAGAAGTCTATCGGCCTTCATATATCAAATCCATCAAGCTGGAGTTTTCAGGCTGGTCGTGGCTTTGCATGGTAGATAACATAAAGTTCGTGTGGTAGGTTCTAAGTGGTAGGTTCTAAGATACTGCTGAGATAAAAGAATAACGGTCTTCATGTTTTAGTGTACAAAAAAATTCGACGGGCTCACATAGTCAAATCCGCGGCTCGTCGAATAATCATTGGTGGTTCGTATTTAGCGTGCACGTTCAACTCTTCCTGAACGAAGACATGATGTGCAGACTCTAATCCGCTTTGTGCTACCGTTGACATAGGCTCTTACGCGGCGTATATTCGGAAGCCATCTCCGAGAAGATACCCTGTGAGAGTGGCTTATCTGCTTGCCTACCTGCGGTCCTTTTCCACATATGTCACATCGACGTGCCATGCCTGTTAGCACCCCCCATCTTGAAAACGCCTCCAGCGTATTGTATCATAGCAGCGCGGGCAGTGCAACAGACTCTTGTTTTGTAAGGACGTGTTTCTAAAGCCACCGGGAGGATGAATACCATTACAGAAAAGGAATTCCTCGAGTTCTGGAGAAATAAGAGAGAGGTCTGTGCTGCCGAAGGGCTAATGCAGGAGGTAACTAGTTAAATGGGAAGAGATGTCAGCACCGAACTTGGCCAGATTACTATCTCAGATGAGGTGATAGCTCTCATCAGTGGGATGGCTGCAACTGAGTGTTATGGCCTTGTTGGGATGGCGTCGAGAAACATTCAAGACGGGATAGCTGAACTCCTCGGCATGGATAATATGGGCCGAGGTGTTGAAGTGAAGCTTGCCGGCGATGAGGTCGTAATAGGCTTATACATCATAGTTGAATACGGGACTAAGATCACTGAAGTAGCCCACAATGTTATGAATAAGGTAAAGTACGTTGTAGAAACGATGACAGGCCTTAAGGTCTCGAGGGTTAATATTACTGTACAAGGTGTGAGAGTAACACATGCCCGAGACGACGAAGGTGAGTGACCGGCGACAGGAGGTTGGCCCGTTGGGGCGGACTTTACTTGATGCAGAAGACTTCGCACGTGCCATTTCTGCCGGGACAGAATGGTTAGGAGCAAACAAGGAACTTGTTAATTCATTGAACGTGTTTCCTGTTCCTGATGGGGATACAGGCACGAATATGCACCTGACTCTGTTGGCTGCCGTACGCGAGATCAGCAAGGTTCAAGGTAAGACCTTATCTGATATAGCTGAAGCGGTAGCACTGGGTTCTCTGATGGGGGCCAGGGGTAATTCAGGTGTCATCCTTTCCCAGCTATTAAGGGGATTTGCAAAGGGTGTTGAAGGCAAAACCACCCTTGATGTGGCAGGCCTTGCCCGAGGGCTGCAGGTAGCCGCGTCTATGGCGTATAAAGCGGTTATGAAGCCTGTGGAAGGTACAATGCTGACAGTAGCCCGGCAAGCTGCTCGTTCCGCTGTGGAATGCAAGCGGAACAACCTCGATATGGTTCAAGCGGTAGAAAAAATCCTCAATGATGCCCAGGACACCCTTGAGAAGACCCCTGAGATGCTCCCAACACTCAAAGAAGCCGGTGTTGTGGATGCAGGCGGGCAGGGGTTGGTATTTTTCTGGGAAGGGTTTGTAAAGTCTATTCGAGGGGAAGCAGTGTTTGCAAGGCGGGATGCCTTGGTTGCCGTTCCTCAGAAAGCAGATAGCAAAGTTGCTGCAAGAAAAGCTAAAGAAGAAGAAAAAAGACCTGATTTGGAGTTCAGGTATTGCACAGAGTTCCTTGTGAAGGGGAAAAACCTTCCCCTTGACATGCTTAGACAAAACCTCACCAGGTTTGGCGATTGTGTCCTGGTTGTAGGCACAGATGACGTGGCAAAGGTACATGTTCATACCAACCATCCCGGACAAGTGCTGGAGCACTGCATTCGCCTGGGCGAACTGCATGAGATAAAAATAGATAACATGGCATACCAGCACAATGAGTTCGAAGAGGCAAAATCTAAGCGTGACAGGGTGGTCTCTATTGATTCCGGTGATGATGAACAGGATTCCCGGTATAAGTCAGGTGGAGCAGGGGAGGCTAAACCCAAGGAACAGAAGGTGGAGAAGCCTGTAGGGGTTGTAGCTGTAGCTGTCGGAGAAGGGCTCTCAGAGATCCTCAAGAGCTTAGGCGCTGACGTTATCGTTGAAGGCGGACAGACGATGAATCCCAGCATTGAGGAGCTGAGGGATGCTGTCTACCAGGTGGCAGCAAAAAGTGTCATTATCCTGCCTAACAATGGCAACGTCATTCTTACGGCAGACAAAGTCAAGGAGATTGTATCTGACATTGAAACCGTTGTAATTCCGACGAAAACGATCCCTCAAGGAGTTGCTGCCCTGGTAACTTACAATCCTTCTGTAGATGCCGAATCTAACCGTAGGTCCATGGAAGACATGATATCACAGGTTAGCACAGGTGAGGTTACTTACGCGGTCCGTGCTTCCTCTGTGAACGGATTCTCCATCGATGAGAAGGATTTCATCGGGATAAAAGACGGGGAGCTGTGCTCAACAGGGAAGGATCGAAATGAAGTCGCTATGAGCCTTGTCAGCCAGATGGTGGACTCTGATACTTCCCTGATAACCATTTACCATGGTAAGGATATTCGCTCTGAAGACGCCAACGAACTGGCAGAACGACTTGCTGATGTCTATCCGTATCTGGAGATTGAGGTCCACTACGGTGGACAGCCAGTGTATTACTATATTATTTCCGCTGAGTAAGAACGGACTCAAAAGAAAAGTAAGACGACGGTCTTACGACCGTCATCCCGTGGGAGAGGAGAAACCGGAGGAAGAGCTTATGGGGGAGGGTTTTGGAACCCCGGCACCGCCCAGGTACCGTTATCCTCGGCTCTTCTTTCAAATGTAGTTTATGCCGCAGCAAGTGTTCTATACAATAACGAGCATGGTAAATGCTGCCAATGGAGGTGTTAATCTCTTTGCGGGTTATCGGGGGGAGCGCTAAAGGACATCGCCTGGTCGGAGCAGGAAGTGGAAGAACGCGTCCTATCCCCGACAATGTGAAAAAGTCTTTGTTTGATATTCTCTCTCCGGATATTCCCGATTCCAGGTGTCTCGACCTTTTTGCAGGAACCGGTGCAATAGGGATTGAAGCATTAAGTAGAGGTGCCAGGCGGGTAACGTTTGTCGAGTGTTCACGCAAGATGGTTAACGTTATCCGGACAAATCTGGATATCACAGGCCTCGCATCCTCTGCAAAAGTAATCCAGGGCGATGTTAGAAGGCTTGTGCCTGCCCTATACCGACAGGGAGAAGTGTTTAACATTGTCTTTGTTGATCCGCCTTACGGTCATGGGCTGGTCCCAGAGACTATGGAGATTATCTCCACCTACACACTATTGGATTCAGACGGAATCGTCATTGCAAGGCACGAGTCAAGACAAGAATTACCTGATGAATTCGATGAACTGAAAGCTACCAGACGTGAAAAATACGGTGATACGATAATATCTTTTTATGTGCTCCAACGGTAAGGCGCAAACCATGCTTTTCCCATTCTGTCGATGGAGGACGCAACAATGAAGATAGCAATATATCCAGGTAGTTTTGATCCGGTCACCTATGGCCACCTAGATATTGTTGAACGTGGTGCCGGACTCTTTGACAAACTTATCGTAGCAGTAGCCAAGAACCCGGGCAAGGAGCCTCTTTTTACTGTTGAAGAACGCATCGAAATGTTGAAGGAATCTGTGAAACACCTTCCGAATGTAGAGATTGCATGTTTCCAGGGACTTCTGGTGGATTTTGCGCGGTCCAGGAAAGCCAATGCCATCTTGAGAGGGCTACGGGCTTTGTCAGATTTTGAATATGAGTTTCAAATGGCGTCAGTGAACAGGAAGATAGGCAATATCGAGACTGTATTCATGATGACAGGCAATGAGTACGCATACTTAAGCTCCAGCGCTGTTAAGGAAGTGGCAAGTCTCGGAGGATGTGTAAAGGGCTTTGTCCCTGATCACGTCGTTAAGATGCTTGTTGAAAAGTATAAACGAATGAATATAGATTTTCCGGAATGAGGAGGAATAGCCAGGGTGGGGAAAATAGGTTTAATTGAACTCCTAGACAGGCTTGAAGAAATAATTGAGGACAGCAGGAGAATGCCACTTACTAATAAGGTAATGGTAGACGCGTACGATGTTTTGGAGCTCATTGACAAGATTCGGCTTTCTCTTCCGGATGAAGTGAAGAAAGCAGAAGAAGTGGTCAAGGAAAGAGACAGGATTATTGCTGATGCTACCCGTGAAGCTGAAAACATGAAAGGATCAGCCACTGAGTACCTGAAATCCAAGGTTTCTGAAGAAGAGATAGTCAAGGCTGCCAAGGAAGAATCTGAGAGGATTCTTAATGAGGCCAGGCAAGAAGCTGAAAGCATTCGAAAAGGCGCAAATGAGTATGCAGCTCATGTCCTTACGAAGCTAGACGACAACCTCGCCCGGGCTTTGCAAGTAATCAGGCGTGGAGTTGAAGAACTGGAGAAAGGCTCTATTTAGCGCCTTTGACTCGTATGAATACCAGTTGGATTCTCTGGATGAGCCATAAGGCGACAGACAGTGCCACCATGACAGCTATTATTGTCAGGAACTTTGTAAAGGATGAAAGAAGTCTAAGATAATACGGTGCTTGGGCTATTCCGGATCCCATGACAAAGACGGGGGACACCAGCTTTATGATGCCTTGGCCGTACGGGCTCATAGATACCACGGTAATGGCTGCTGCGATTGCTGCATGGATGAACCTTGAGACGAAGTAAGGCGTCATTCTTATGTCTGTTCCTGATACCATTGCTGATACCTGCCCGAAAACCGATAACCCTGACCATGCGATTATTGCATTTGTTATCACAAGCCTGTCAAGTAGAGGTGCCTGCGCTTTGCTCGCAAGTTCAGTTCCCAGAGTGATCTCGAAGAATCCCCTAATCATAGGTGAAATCAGAGCGTCCTTAACCTTCAAAGGGCGTGCGATGAAGACAAGAGATGCCTCGACAAGCTTGAGTATTCCTGAGGTCGTCAGCACTTCAATGATTACAGAGAACATCATAATGAAGCCTCCCACTACAAGGAGGCTGCTTATGGAGTCACGGACTGAATCACCGAATACCTGTCCCACAGGCCTTCCGTCAGCTTGCCTCGCTTTATCGAGTTCCTCTTTCGCCCTCTTGAAGAGATTCCCTTTTGTTCTGACATCGCGCTCAGGTACTCTGAGGCTCCCTGTCCTTCCATGGAGTCTCAAGAGAATCCCCACGATAACAGCGGATATGTAGTGCACACCTGATATTATCCCTCCGAGCTCCGGGGACTGAAACATCCCTACTGCCACTGCCCCGGACATGAAAAGGGGGTCTGCGGTATTGGTGAATGAAGCCAGCCGTTCGCCTTCTATCTGGTTACAAAGGCCTTTTCGCCTCAGGCTTGCAGTAATCTTTGCTCCGATAGGGTATCCGCCGGTGATACCCATTGCCAGGGCAAAGGCGCCTACTCCCGGTACATCGAAGACAGGCCTCATTAGAGGCTCCAACAAGACACCGATGAAATGCACTACGCCAAAGGCCATTAAGACTTCTGCAGCGACAAAAAACGGGAGGAGAGCAGGGAATACAATCTCCCACCAAACCCGCAGCCCTTCAATGGACGCTCGAAAGGCAACGCTGGGATAAAGCAGGATCATTATGGTGATGAAGAGAGCGCATCCTGCCATAAGATACGCGCTCCTTTGAGTCAGGCGTGGCCTCATAATCATTGCCCGAAAGCCTCCTTACGGTGCCCCTGCTGTCGTCGTGCCTAATGAAGTATATTTGAGCCGCTTTAGGGATATGCTTTCCCTCCTGTACGCTGCCGGGAATATCATAGATTAGGGTTAAGTAGAATAGATAGAAAGAATTCGCCGATATGTGGGGCAATGCCGGAGGGATATAACTTCATGAGAAAGAGAAAGAGATGGCTGAAGCTAGGGGCGGTGCTTGTTGTAATCGCAGGTATCCATGGCTTTCTCGTGCGTAATTACCTTGTTATCGGTCCGGGCCCGGTCCAGAAGCTTGATGAGATGGTTACCGTTGACACCGGCAGAAAAGACGCGGAAGGATCATTCTTGTTGACCGCAGTGACCAGCGCTCCGGCAGGGCTCCCTTCGTTAATCCTCGCCCTTATTTCCCCTGACATTGACGTCATAAAGAGGTCACAAGAGATTCCTAAAGGTATGGACCTTGAGAGGTATATCAGCATCATGGAAAGCCTGATGCGGGAGAGTCAGGTGGTTGCCGGAGCCGTTGCTCTGGAAAGGCTGGGCTATCCTGTTAAGGTGGAGACTGTTGTCAGGATCGAAGCTGTGTTGGACGCCAGCCCGGCCCGGGATCTACTGGAACAGGGAGATATTATCTTAGCTGTAGATGATAAGCGGGTCTCTACTGCAGATGAAGCAGTTAAGATTATCAGCAGGAGGACACCGGGTGATAAAGTAATGCTCATTGTATCAAGACAGGGAAAGGTCAAGGCTCTCCAGGTTCCGACAGACGTTCATCCTGAGGATCGGACACGCGCTGCTGTGGGAGTTCTTGTCAGTTCCAGCTTGTCGTACGGTTTCCCGATAGACATCAAAATAGATTCACGTAATGTCAAAGGCTCATCAGGAGGCCTTATGTTTACCCTTGAGATCCTCAACCAGCTGGACCCTGCTGATTTAACAGGAGGTAAGATTATAGCCGGAACAGGCACTATCGGGCTTGACGGTGTCATAGGCCCTATTGCAGGAGTGAAGCAAAAGATAGTAGCTGCAGAAAGGGGAGGAGCCTCGTATTTTCTCGTTCCTCGCGAGAACCTTGAGTCCGCGGAGGAGATAGGGAAAAGGCTGAAATCCATTGAAGTCATCGGGGTCAGCGACATAGACGAGGCAATCGCAACATTGGACGACATTGCCAGGAGGAATAAGGAGATAGTTGGCGAATAATAGGAAGACAAGAAATCAATTCCTGGTTTCAGGGGGCGATTTATTTTGGCGCTCTTGCATGGGAGAGCTAGACGACGAGGGATTCTCATTGCTCTCGTTTTATTGTTAGTTTGTATGTGTTTACCTTTTGCAGCCAGTGCTCACACTGTGCTGAAGCATGGAATGAGGGGTGAATCCGTTCGCGAGCTCCAGGATATCTTGAACATCCTGGGGTTTTTAGATGAGGGAAGCGACGGAGTCTTCGGTGACAGGACAAGACAGGCCGTGATTGCTTTTCAAAAAGCTAACGGTTTGACTGTTGACGGTATTGTAGGTGCTGACACATGGAGTCTCCTTGAAGCGGAAATGGCGCGCCCGAGGCTGGAAACGTACATAGTCAACCAAGGGGATACCCTCTACGACCTTGCCAGATTGCTGGGTGTCTCCGTTGATGAGCTTGCAGCCATCAATAACATATCTAATCCTGCCCTTATCAGGGTCGGGCAAGAGCTTCTGATTCCTGTTACGGGTATCGCATCCAGAGGAAAGCCTGGAGCCGCCGAGATGCTCCACTGGGATACGGCGAATCGCATTTTTAAGGTTGGCAGCATAGTTACGGTAATTGATGTCAGGACAGGCCTTACGTTTCGTGTAAGAAGAAGGGGAGGGAGCCTGCACGCTGACGTGGAACCGTATACGAAAGAAGACACTGCTATGATGAAAAGGATATGCGGTGGAAGCTGGACCTGGAACAGGAGGCCTATTATAGTTCAGGTAAGCGGGCGCAGGATAGCAGCTTCGATGAATGGAATGCCACACGGAGGCCAGACTATTACCGACAACAACTTTAACGGCCATTTTTGCATACACTTTCTCGGTAGTAAGCTTCATAACTCAGGAAAGTCTTGCTCCCAGCACCAGGCATGTGTAAAGGAGGCTGCCGCAAGCTGATTCTGAAGCGCCGTCTTTCCGGTTGACTGAAGCGCTACTCTGTTCTATAATTCAACATGTCTTGCAGGGGGGTGCTTCTGTGATAATAGACATATCCACGATAAAGGATACAAAAGGCGCAAGTTTTGAAGTGGAACTGGAAGGACCTCCGGAGCCGATGGAAGTAGCCGGTGTACCCCTAAAACCGATGACTCCTGTACATGTTGTAGCGAAAGCGACATCTACCGGGCATAAAACCATTCTTATTCAGGGAAAGGCAAAAGCAAGATTTAAGGCTGAGTGCCACAGATGTTTAAAGGAATTCGTATTGGATGTTGAGACAGGGTTCGAGGAGCAGTATCATAAGGGGTCTGCCAGGCCTCAGGCAGTGTCCGAACACGAAGAAGATGAGATCTTGACTTACATCGGAGATTTCGTAGATATTTCTAAGGAAGTCAACTCTCATCTGGCCCTAGCCCTTCCTATTCAGCTGGTTTGTTCTGCAGAGTGTAAAGGCCTCTGCTCTGTTTGCGGTAAAAACTTGAATGAGGGAGAGTGCGGATGTTCCGTGGACGAGGGAGATATCCGCCTTGCACCTCTTCGTCAGCTTTATGAGAAGCAAGCTTAAAGACGAGTTTCTGGGACTGGAGTGAGAATTAAGTGGCAAATCCAACAGGAAAATGGGGTAAATCGAGAACAAGGAAACATCGCGCTAATTGGAAGATTGAAGCGCCGAAGCTTATTGAGTGTGAAAGGTGCCATGCCATGAGAATGCCACACAGAGTATGTCTTGAGTGTGGCTACTATGACGGACGACAGATTATCTCTGTGGAAGAGAAGAAGAAGGCTTAGGCGCCGCGACTCACCGGATATTCCGCTTTCTTGTCTAAGAAAGGCCGGCAGTATGTTGCACGGCCTTTTGTCATTTCCCTTCAAAATGCCGATTCCATCTTGCATGTTGCATAAGGTGCAATATATACTAGTTTTAGTATCTGATATTAAGACTTGGTTATAATCCTAATGATCCTCTTATCATATTTGCTGCTGAGAGTTGATGACATGTGAAGCCTAAGCTGGAGAAGGCGGATCGCCTGAGGCGCGTTAGACAGGTCATAGAAGAAGACCCGTTCATAACCGACAAAGAACTGGCATCTTTGTTTGGAGTTAGCATCCAGACCGTACGTCTTGACAGGCTGGAGCTGGGAATTCCTGAATCCCGTGAGCGCACAAGGAGACTGGCTGAGGAAGCCACAAATAAGGTGCGTTCAGTGGAAACAGGAGAAGTCATCGGAGAACTAATCGATGTGAAGCTTGGCGAAGAAGGCATATCCATACTTGAGACCGCAAAAGACATGGCTTTTCAGAGGACCTCCATTGTTCGAGGGCACCATATTTTTGCGCAGGCAAACTCGTTAGCTGTTGCACTTGTGGATGCAGAGGTTGCCCTTACAGGCACTGCAAGAGTGAAATACTTAAGGCCGGTTAAGGCAGGAGAACGTCTTGTGGCAAAAGCGGAGGTTTTGACGAGAAGCGGAAGGCGACATGTGGTCAAAGTCACGACCAAAGCCGGCCATGAAGAAGTCTTTATCGGAGAATTCACAGTGTTTGCAGTGGAAGAACATGAATCATCCAGTCAAGACTCAAGGAGGGGTTCCGATTGAGAATTGCCCTTGATGCAATGGGAGGAGACTTTGCACCGCGTGAGACAGTTAAAGGTGCGCTGCTTGCCGCAGAGGAGCTTGGCGTTGAGGTAATCCTTGTAGGAGTGCAAGACGATATTGAAAGGGAGCTTGCTAGGGCAGGCGCAAATCGTGACAACTTATCTATTGTGCATGCACAGCAAGTCATTCCAATGGACGAATCCCATCCTGTAGAGGCGCTAAGGAGAATGCGCGATTCTTCCATACTGGCGGCATGCAACCTAGTGGCGCAGGGGGACGCAGATGCAGTGGTATCTGCAGGCAATACAGGTGCAATGATGGCAAGTGCAATTCTAAGGTTGAAAAGGCTGGAAGGTGCAGATAGACCTGCGATTGCCATACCATTTCCCACAACGGCAGGGTATTGCTTTGTGGTAGATGCAGGTGCGAATTCAGAGTCCAGGCCCCACCATTTATTGAGTTTTGCTCTTATGGGAGATGCCTATGCCAGACAGATCGGTAAGGAGAATCCAAGGATCGGTTTGCTCAATATGGGAGAGGAATCTACTAAGGGCACAGAATTGCAGGTTCAGGCCTATGAATTAATCGCAAAATCCGGCTGTAATTTCATTGGAAATATCGAAGGTAAAGATATTCCCATGGGACATGCTGATGTCGTTGTTACAGACGGTTTCACCGGGAATATCGTTTTGAAGCTGGCTGAAGGTGTAGGCGAAGCCATGGTAAAGATACTCAAGGCATCTGTTGAAAAGAGCCTTATCTCAAAATTAGGAGCGCTTTTGATGCGTCCTGCATTGAGATCCCTCAAAAGCAAAATGGACTATTCGGAGTACGGGGGTGCGCTGCTCCTGGGTGTTAACGGGGTTACAGTCATTGCTCACGGACGGTCCAATGCCAAAGCCATCAAGAATGCAATACGAACAGCCAAAGATGCCGTTTCAGGCAATGTTATAGAATCCATTGCCCAACGTCTTCAGACAGGCGGTTCTGACAGGGGAGATAGCCTTGACAACTAAAGCACCGGTCTTAAGGGGAGCACGTATAGCCGGGACAGGAAGCGCTGTGCCCGACAGGATCCTTACCAATTTTGACCTTGAGAAGATGGTAGATACAAGCGATGAATGGATTGTGGAACGCACAGGCATCCGGGAGAGGCGAATAGCCTCTGAAGATGTGGTAACATCTGACCTCGCATCTCAGGCAGCTCTTCGGGCTCTGGATGATGCAGGAATGACTGCTGAAGAAGTTGACTTGATAATTGTTGCCACAGTTACGCCTGATACGATATTCCCGTCATGCGCATGTTGGGTTCAAGCAAAAATCGGGGCCAAGAAAGCCGCTGCTTTCGATATCAGCGCCGGGTGCACAGGGTTTGTGTATGCTGTTTCCCTCGCGTGGGGCCTTGTGGCGCAAGGCGCGTACGACAGCATCCTTGTAGTCGGAGCTGAGACACTCTCCAGGATCGTGGATTGGGAAGATAGAAACACTTGCGTACTGTTCGGTGACGGAGCAGGGGCTGCAGTTGTTAAGCCTTGCGAGCTCGGTGAAGGAATTCTTGAATGCGTTCTGAAATCTGACGGAACCGGCAGTGATGTCTTGATAATCCCTGCCGGAGGGTCAGGAATGCCTGCATCCCATGAGACTGTGGAATCGAGGCTCCATTACATCAAGATGAAAGGGAATCCGGTGTATAGATTTGCAGTACGCGCAATGGTGGAAGCTACCTCTGAAGTCCTTGAGAAGGCAAACTTGAAGATAGAGGATGTAGACTTAATCATTCCGCATCAGGCAAATCAGAGGCTGATAGAGCTTGCCGCTGAAAGGCTGGGCGTTCCGGATAAGCTTTATTCCAATGTTGCCAAGTTCGGCAATACATCTGCTGCCTCTATCCCTATAGCCCTGGACGAGGCAGCCAGGGGAGGCGTGTTGAAGAACGGCGACACCTTAGTGCTGGTGGGGTTCGGAGCAGGCCTTACCTGGGGCGGAGCGGTGCTTAAGTGGAATAAAGAATAGGAAAACAAAGAGTCAGAGGCGGTGGCAGGCATTGGGTGACAGCCGCGAGAAGCTGGCATTTGTCTTCCCGGGGCAAGGATGCCAAAAGGTCGGCATGGGGAAGGAACTACAAGATAACTATGAGGCTGCAAGAAAGGTTTTTCAAGAGGCAGATCAGGCTTTAGGGTTCTCAGTGTCAAGGTTATGTTTTGAAGGGCCTATGGAAGACTTGACGCTGACAAAAAACGCTCAGCCTGCAATCGTTGCTGCGTCTGTTGCTGCCTTTGCTGTCGTGAGGTCTCTGGGAGTTGTGCCCGATGTCGTAAGCGGCCACAGTGTCGGCGAGTACGCTGCTCTGGTGGCCTCAGGCGTACTTTCATTGAAGGATGCTCTGAGGCTTGTCAGGATTCGAGGCGAGCTAATGGAGAAAGCCTGTCCTCCCGGGGTAGGCGGGATGTCTGCTGTAATAGGTTTGGACAGAGAAGGCGTTATTTCAGCTTGCCGGGAAGCTCGCCGAGCAGGATGGGTTCAACCTGCCAATTTCAATTCGCCCACTCAGATTGTGATATCAGGAGAGCTTCAGGGCCTCAGGAAGGCAAAGGAGTTGTGTCTTGCCAAGGGTGCACGGAGGGTAATCCCTCTTAGAGTCAGCGGTCCGTTCCATTCAAAGATGATGGAGCCTGCCGGGCTCGAGTTAGGATCTCACCTGGAAAATACAAATTTCGATACACCTCGAATTCCGCAGGTTATGAATATTGACGGTAAAATGTCCGAATCCGGGGCAAGGATAAAAGAAGCTATCAAGGGACAGATCTCCCAGCCTGTCCTCTGGGAGGATTGTGTGGGGGAAATGTGGAAATACGGTGTCCGCACCTTTATTCAACTGGGTCCCGGCAAAGCCCTGATAGGACTGATCCGCGAGATTCAGCCTGAGGCTTGTGCAGTTGCTTTTGACGGGACTGCTCCGGTAGATGACGTCTTAAGATCCGTCAGGGAGGTTTTCAGGCAATGAGGATGAAAGATAAAGTTGCCATTGTCACAGGGGCTTCAGGTGGGCTCGGTTCCGAGATAGCCAGGGCTTTCGGGAGGGAAGGCGCGCATGTTGTCGCAATTGCCGGACGAAGCCTTGAAGCTGCGGAGAAGTTGGCAGAGGAGATAGTCGCCGAAGGAGGCACGGCTTTCGCAAAGAGTGTGGATGTCAGTTCTTCTGCCTCCGTTGAGGAGGCTGTCTCCGAAATCCACGATAGATTAGGCCGTATAGATGTCCTTGTTAATAATGCGGGCATAAACCTTGACAACTTCCTTATCAGAATGACTGATGAGGAGTGGAAGGAAGTCCTCGATGTCAACTTAGCCGGGACATTCTACTTTATGAGGTCAGTAGGTAGAAGGATGTTCAGGCAGAGATACGGTAGAATAGTAAACATCTCGTCTGTCGTAGGTATTCTTGGCAATCCGGGTCAATGCAATTACTCAGCGTCAAAAGCAGGCATCATCGGCCTTACCAAAGCTGCTGCAAGAGAACTTGCCATGCGCGGGGTTACTGTAAACGCTGTTGCTCCTGGGTTTATTGACGCAGGTATGACAACAAGGTTGAGTGATAATCTCAAGGAGAGCCTGATAAAGCATGTCCCCCTTGGCAGGGCCGGTTCTGCAGTAGATGTAGCAGAAGCCTGTCTATTCTTAGCTTCTGATGCTGCCGGCTACATAACAGGCCAGGTGTTGTGTGTAGACGGCGGTTTTGCAATGTAAATGATTACTTAAAGTGACATGCACGAAATCCAATAGAAGGAGGTGAATAAAATGGCAGACATGCAAGATAGGGCAGAGGAAGTCTTTGCCAAAGTGAAAGACATAATAGTCAAGGAAACCAGGGTCGATGAGGCGTCTGTAACTCCTGATGCTACAATGAACGATCTTTACGCTGATTCTGCTACCAGGATGAGCATCGGTGATGAGCTTGACAGAGAGTTCGACCTTGGGCTCCTCGATGTCGATCTCGCAGAGGACACGACTGTGCAGGATATTGTCGACTTTATCGTGGAGCGGCTGGCGGAATCTGAATAGAAGACGATTAGTCTGAAATCACAGGAAAGGCACACGAGGGAGTGTGGGGTGAAGGTATGAAAACACGGGTTGTGGTAACCGGGATCGGAGCAGTTACCCCAATCGGCACAGGAAAAGAAGGTTTTTTTGAAGGCCTCAGGACTTCGAGAAACGGTATTGCACGGGTGTCTGCTTTTGATCCGGAGGGTTACAGGACTCAGATGGCAGGTGAGGTCCGCGATTTTGTAGCGGAAGACTTCATGTCTCCGCGGGAAGCTCACAGGCTGGCCAGGTTTGTTCAGTTTTCGGTAGCCTGCGCGAAAATGGCGTTGGAAGACGCAAGCCTTGAGATTTCCCAGGAGATCGCCGCGAGAACCGGTGTCATAATGGGCTGCGGTATCGGGGGCCTCGACGTGACTGAGGCCCAAATGGAGCTTATGTTATCCCATGGACCGAGAAGGGTCAGCCCTTTCTTCATACCGATGATGATCCCGAACATGGCTTCAGGGCAGATTGCCATTCTTACCGGTGCAAAAGGCCCTAATCTTACTGTCACAACAGCGTGTGCCTCTTCTATTCATGCCATCGGAGAAGCTTTCCGAACTATACAGCGGGGTGATGCTGAGATAATCCTGACAGGGGGAACTGAGGCAAGCATCACCCCTCTGGGTTTTGCAGGATTTTGCGCGCTTAGGGCTATGTCACAAAGAAACGATGAGCCGGAGGCGGCTTCCCGTCCTTTTGACAAGGCGAGAGACGGTTTCGTCATGGGTGAAGGTGCATTCGTTTTGGTCCTTGAAACTTTGGAGCATGCACTTGCAAGAGGTGCCTTTCCATATGCGGAAATCGTAGGGTACGGTTCAAGCGATGACGCTCACCACATTGTCGAGCCCCATCCGGAAGGGAAAGGCGCAGTACAAGCCATGAGAAGCGCCTTGGATGATGCTGGGCTGAGCCCGTGTGACGTCGATTACATCAATGCTCACGGAACATCAACCCCTATGAATGACAAATGTGAAACAATGGCAATAAAGGAAGTGTTCAGTGACCACGCTTATCAGTTGATGGTAAGCTCCACGAAGTCAATGACCGGGCATCTATTGGGTGCAGCGGGGGCGTGCGGTGTTGCGGCGTGCATATTTGCTCATCTTACCGGGATTGTTCCTGCAACCATAAATTATGAAGAGCCGGATCCCGAATGTGACCTGGATTACGTGGCGAATGAGGCAAGATGTGCCGATGTTGATGTGGCTATGGCCAACGCGTTCGGATTCGGCGGACACAACGGTGTCATTGTGACGAAGAAGTTTCGCAAGTAGGCAAGGTAATGTAGGATGTCAGAACAAGAGGATTTCATCTCGCAATTAGAAGGCTTGCTCGGGGTATCTTTTCGCGACCGAAGCCTGCTCCGGAAGGCCTTAACCCACAGTTCTTTCGAAGGCGGAGGCCCTGATCGCGGCAATGAGAGGCTGGAGTTTCTTGGAGACGCTGTTCTCAAGTTAACCTGTGCCTGGTATTTCTATGAGAAATACCAAGCTCTCTCTGAAGGGGAGCTTTCCGCTGTAGTCGGGCAGGTTGTCAGTGAAAAGTCTTTAGCATCGGCTGCAAAGCGTCTGGGATTGTCTGAATTCCTCCTGGTCGGCCACAGCCTTGAGGTGACAGGCGGCAGACAGTTGCCGTCTGTTCTCGCAGACGCTTTTGAAGCGATTATCGGCGCTGTTTTCTTAGATCAAGGGCTTGCTTCCGCACGGGACTTGGTCGTAGGGCACCTTAGACTTTATGCTATAGATGTCAGGGACTTCCGGACACAAGCAGGCTTTAGAAATTACAAAGCTGATTTGCAAGAGATGTTTCAAAAGAAGGGGAAAGACCTTCCCGTGTACAGAGTGGTAAATGAACAAGGGCCTGACCACGACAAGACATTTCAGGTCGCAGTCTATTCCGGAAAAACCGCTATAGGACAAGGTACAGGCAAAACCAAGAAGGACGCTGAACAGGCTGCGGCAAAAGATGCCTTGAACCGTCTTTTGTTCGACTGATCTCCTTACAAAATCGAGAAATTCCGCATTACAGAGGATCTTTTGGGGAGATGTTGAATAACTATATGAGAGATGCGGCTTATGGTCCAAAACCTGGGAACGGGAGGTAGAAGGCGTGGAGGTACTGAAGGTGTCAGCGCAGTCTAAGCCGAAGTCGGTAGCAGGCGCCCTGGCTGCCGTACTCAGGGAGAGAGGGTCCGCTGAGGTCCAGGCAGTTGGAGCAGGTGCTGTGAATCAGGCTGTGAAGGCGATAGCGATTACCCGAGGGTTTGTTGCACCTAACGGAATAGACCTCATAGCTATTCCGGCATTCGCCGAGATCGTAATCGACGGAGAGGAGAGGACTGCGATAAAGTTTATTGTTGAGCCCAGGTAGAGCAAAGTAGAGTATTTGTGAGTATTAGCAGTCTATTGAGTCGCTCTTAGCTTTCGCATAAAATGGGACCGGTTTTGGACCTGCAGCCTGTTTTCCTGGAGGCCGTTGCTTCAGAGGGAGCAGGCTGTGCCATTAATATGGGTGCGTGTCCGATTTTATAAGAATATTATCCCTTGGCCGATAGTATACATTTAGCGAACTTGGTGACAACCGGCCGAGGGGGACTCCGTATGTCCGCTGATAACCAAGAGTTGGACCTGGAGTTGCTGCATCGAGCAAGGCAAGGACAAAATGAGGCCAGAGATGAGCTGGTTCGGAAGTACTTGCCTATGGTACGGCATATTGTCCAGACTACAACAGCAGGAACGTACGGTTTAGAGCTTGACGACCTGACCCAAGAAGGCCTGTTTGGCCTGATGGATGCCATCCGCAGATACGATCTTGACCGGCCCGGGGTTAAGTTCAGCTCTTTTGCGTACCTCTGCATTATCCGCAAGGTCTACAACAGCCTCCGCAGCCAGAGCAGCGGAAAACACAGGCTGCTGAACCAGGCGCTGTCTCTCTATGCAGTCACAGACGCAGAAGGCTCCCGCCCGATCCTGGATTTCATTTCCGGGAATTCCGTCAATCCCGAAACCGTTGTGGAAGACAAATGGACCGGTATGAGAGTGGAACAGGTATTAAGAGATTACCTGTCTGTTCTTGAGTACGTGGTCACCGTGCTCTTGCGCCAGGGCTACTCGACAAGCGAGATCAGCCGGGCTATGGGCCTTAACCTGAAAGCTGTGGATAACGCACGCACACGAGTTAAAGCCAAGCTAAAACGCATTCTGCGTAAGTATGGTTCCCTTACTCATCCTGAGATTCCTCGAAAGATAAGGAAACGTGAGGATTTGTACCTGAAAGTAAAGGTGAGCCTGTAACCACCCTGTAACATTCTCTTTTCACGTGCGCTGTGATACAATACCATTGTACTTTGGGAAAATTGGTTAAGATTTCATAATTGGACCGGGTGGTTTTATTTGTACCTGAAACGCGTGGAAATCTACGGATTTAAATCCTTTGCAGACAAAACGGAGCTTACCTTTTCTCCCGGTATCACCGCAATTGTAGGTCCTAACGGGTCAGGGAAGAGCAACATTGCTGATGCAATCAGGTGGGCTTTAGGGGAGCAAAGCGCCAAAACCCTCCGCGGCTCCAGAATGGAAGATGTGATCTTCTCAGGCTCAAGTTCCAGAAAGCCCTTGGGGTTTGCAGAAGTAACATTAGTGTTCGACAATACCGACAGATATCTTCCCATTGATTACCTGGAGGTCCAAGTTACCAGGCGTGTCTACCGGTCAGGGGCCAGCGAGTTCCTGATCTCAGGAGTTCCGTGCCGGCTTAGGGACATTCATATTCTCTTTATGGATACCGGGCTGGGTAAGTCCGGCTATTCCGTTATTGAGCAAGGCAAGATCGATTCTATCCTGGCTGCAGGATCAGATCAGCTTAGGGCATTTCTGGAAGAAGCTGCAGGCATTCACAGGTACAAAACCCGGCGCAACGAGGTGGAAAGGCGGCTTGACGCTGTCGGAAAAATCCAAGATCGCCTCAGGGATCTCATTGCTGAGCTGGGAAGGCAGGTTGAGCCTTTAGCCAAGAGGGCAGAAGAGGCGCGTAAGTACCGAGATTACAGTGCGGAGCTTTCCACCCTTGAGATAGGCCTTATCATGACTGAGATTGACAAGTCAGAGGCCTTTTCAGATGACCTCCTGGACAAGCTGACTCAGGTTAAGGCAAAACTCGGTGATGCGAAGCAACAGCACAGTGTGCTTGAAGACGAGCTTTTGCAAGAAAAAGCCCATCTTACTGAATTAGAGGATTTGCGTGACGAGATACATTCTCAGCTTGCGAAACTGGGGACAGAGATTGAAGAAGCTGAAGGTAAGGTGGGGACAGACTCTGTCAGGCTGGCAAGTCTCGAGGATCAACTGGCTTCTCTTGAAGCATCGCGCAAGAAAAACATAAAAGCTCTAACCCGTTCCCAGGGCGAGATTGAAAAAATGAGGTCTTGTCTTTTCGAGATCAATTCAGAACTTGAAGAAGCGGAAGAATATCTAAGAGCAGGGGAAACCAGAGAGGAGCATCTCACAGGTGAGCTGGATAAAGAGAGGGAGAGGGAAGAACGCCTTAAGGTAGAGGTTATTGATGTCCTCTCTGAGCTGGCTGAAGTCAAGAACGCATTGGCCAGGAGGAGAATGGCTGATGAGGCAGAGGAACGTCAAGCTGAAAGAGGCAGGCAGCTTTTGGAAGATGCCGAGAAAGAGCTTGAGTCCATCTCCTCGGAGCTGGCATATACCACCGGCTGTTTGGAAGAGTTAAACTCACAGAAAGAAAACCTGCTGCAGGAAATGGCGAAGGTCAAGGAACAACTGGAACATGCCAGGGATCAGCTGGCAAGGCTCTATGATGCCCAAAGGGAGCTGGAAAGGGAGGCTCACGCGAGATCTTTAGAGCTGGAGGCTCTGAGACAAGAGGCGCAAAAAGACAGGTTATATCCGCAAGGCACCAAGGCTGTCATGGCTGCAGCAAGGCGGGGTGTCTTCCAGGGAGTTATCGGGACTGTTGCTGATGTGGTTCAGGCTCCCGGTGAATACACCCATGCCATTGAAGCGGCTTTAGGACGCTCTCTGTATAACATTGTTGTAGAGAAAGAGAGCGATGCAAAGTCCATAGTTGCGTACCTGAAAGAGCGCAAACTGGGTAGGGCTACGTTTCTGCCCCTGGACCTCATTAAACCTTCGGGTTTTCCCGGGAAATACGCTAATGTCCTTAAGATGCCGGGTATCCGCGGGATTGCAAGTCAATTCGTATCTTATGATGCTGCTGTTACTTTGGTAGTGGAGTTTTTGTTAGGGCGGATCTTGATTGCGGAAGACTTGGATACAGCTGTTAACGCTGCCCGAGCCTGTGATCGATCTCTTAAGATCGTTACAACCGACGGTGATATTGTCTTCCCCGGAGGCGTGATTTCCGGCGGCAGCCGGGTGGCACGGGAAGGGGCAGGCTTGCTCGAGGCAAGGCGGCGCCTCCGTGGCCTAGAGGCTGATAAGAAGCGTCTCGATGAGGAAAGCCTCAAGGTAATGCAACGGATAGAACAGGCAAAGGATATAATCTTAGATAAAGAAAGGCTCGAGAGTGATTTGGTCGAGCAACTGCGTAAGGTTGAGCTGGAAAATGCGAAGCTACAGGCTGTGCAAGCCGAAAGGCAAAGGGAGTTTGATAAGAGCCGCCAACGGGTTGAGATGCTTCGTTCCCAGTTGGGGTCTGATGTCCGAAGTCTGCCTTCTCAGGATGATGAAGGAGAGGAATTGGAGAAAAGATATCAAGAGCTTACAGCTTCAGCGGAAAACCTGAGGCAAGTCCAAGCTGAGGTCTCAAACAGGATTAAAGAGTTGTCTTCTGCCCGGGATGAGGCTATGCGGGATATCACGGGCATTAAGGTAAGGATTGCCAAGAAGGGCCAGGAAGCAGAGAACCTGAAAACCCAGATAGCAGCTTTGGAAAAGTCCGTTTTTGAAGTAGCATCTGAGATTGACGCGACAGAAAGGGAGATAACACGGGTCAGGGGCCTTATTTCACAGGCTTATCCTCGGTTGGAAGAGGCTAAGTCCGGTCTTTCTGAGCTCCGAGAGGCTAGGGCTGCATTAGACAAGAAGCTGGCATCTGTGAGGGAAGAAAGACGTGAGGTAGTTCGAAGTATCACTCGGACAGAGGATAATGAAAAGGCTCTGGAAGAGGAAATCGCAGGGCTCGAGAAGGAGGAGACTGAGCTTCGCCTCAAGAGGATTGAGGTCCTTGAGAGGACCCGCCACATGGCAGATGAGCTTCTCCGGAATTACAGGATGACACCGGAAGAAGCCAGGCGAAAGCTTGATCCTGCCTTGTATGAGAGCATCAAGCATCGGGACGACGTAAGAGAAGAGATCCAGACGCTGAGGGACAAGATGGATGCTATAGGTGTTGTTGATCTCGGCGCAATCGAGGTATATGAGTCTGTGAAATCAAGAAAGGATTACCTGGATCAGGGGCTTGGTGATATTGAAGGTGCTGTTGAATTCCTAAGGCAGATCATAGACCGCTATGATGCGGTAAGTGAAAGGCGGTTCAGGGAAACCTTCGACAGGGTGAAACAGGAATTCAACACACTGTTCTCAAGGCTTTTCAGGGGAGGACGCGCTGGCCTCATTTTAGTTGACTCTGAAGGTTCCGGCCTTCCCGGAGTTGAGATTGTGGCAGAACCTCCCGGCAAGAAACTTCAGAGTCTTAGCCTTCTGTCCACAGGCGAGAGAGCGTTATCCGCTATAGCCTTGGTATTTGCAATCCTCAAGATCCGCCCGAGCCCGTGCTGTATTTTAGATGAGATAGACGCAGCACTGGATGAGGCTAACATAGGAAGATTCGCAGATCTCCTGCAGGATTCAGCTAAAGAGGGCCAGTTCATTATAGTAACGCATAGGAAAGGGACGATGGAGACCTCTGATGCCCTCTACGGCGTTACAATGGAGGGATCAGGCGTCTCAAGGCTGGTTTCCCTCAACTTAGAGGACGCGTTGAATCTCAACCGGGAGACAGCTTAGAAGTAAGAACGTAAAGGTGTGAACTATTCTAATGAATGCGGCAAACAGGAAAGGCTTTCTTGCCGGCTTTTCAGAAAGGCTGGTCCGCACCCGCCGGAGCATTGTGGGACAGGTTCAATCATTGATCAGAAGGAGGCCTGTGGTTGATTCAGAGTTCCTTGAGGAGCTCGAAGCCATACTGATACAGGCTGATGTAGGTATAAATACTACAGAACGGTTGCTTTCCGGAATATCCGAGAGATTGAAAGAGAGCCGGCAAAGAGAAGCCTCTGATGAGGAAGTTGTATTAAGAGCGTTAAAAGATGAGATAGTTGCGGTCTTAGGCCCTCCTGAACCTCTCAGAAAGGCAGAGGAAGGCCCGACTGTGATCATGGTTGTAGGAGTCAATGGGACAGGCAAGACTACGACCGTGGGTAAGCTGGGTCACAGGTTCCGAGCGCAAGGAGCCGATGTTATCTTTGGTGCAACTGATACTTTCAGGGCTGCTGCCATCGAGCAACTGGAGATTTGGGGGGAAAGGGCAGGGGCCAGGGTCATCCGCCATGAAGAAGGCCATGATCCTGCCGCAGTTGCCTATGACACTTGCCAGGCTGCGAAAGCACGCGGAGCTGACTACGTGATTTTAGATACGGCAGGAAGGCTTCACACCCACGTTAACTTAATGAGGGAACTGGAGAAGACAAAGCGCGTTGTAGGAAGAGAGATCCCTGGTGCGCCCCATGAAATCTTGCTTGTCCTTGATGCGACAGCAGGTCAGAATGGGCTGAGTCAGGCTAAGACATTCAGGGAAGCTGTAGATGTTACAGGTATTGTCCTGACAAAGTTGGATGGTACTGCCAAAGGGGGTATTGTCTTAGCCATCAGGGACAGCCTGGAGATTCCTGTAAAGCTCATAGGAATCGGCGAAGGTATTGATGATCTCCGGGATTTTGACCCGATAGAATTCGCTGATGCAATCTTTTACGATCTAGACGCTTAAGCCTGGTAGTGAAGAGTGAGTTGACGCTGGTAGTTGCTGAGTGTATACTACTTGCGGTAGTAGGAGGAGGTGGGGCCTGATGTTTGAAAACCTGACTCAGAGGCTTCAAGAAACCTTTCGTAAGCTGCGAGGGAAGGGCAAGTTAAGCGAAGCCGATGTGGAAGAGGCCCTACGTGAAATCCGTATAGCGCTGCTTGAAGCTGACGTTAACTTCAAAGTAGTCCGGGATTTTATTTCAAACGTTAAGATGCGGGCTGTAGGAAGCGAGGTTTCAGCAAGCCTCACCCCAGGCCAGCAAGTAATCAAGATTGTCAACTCAGAACTTACCGAGCTTATGGGTGGGCGCGAGAGTAAGATCCGGTATGCTCCGAAGCCGCCTACCGTTATCATGCTTGTTGGATTGCAAGGCTCAGGAAAAACAACGACTGCTGCAAAGCTTGCGTATCTTTTTAAGAAGCAAGGAAGAAAACCTTTGCTGGTTGCAGCGGATACCTGGCGGCCTGCAGCGATAAAACAGCTCCTGGTTCTCGGCGAGAAAATCGGTGTTGAGGTGTTTTCCGCTGAGGAAGGCGAAGATCCGGTGGAGGTTGCGTCCAAAGGCGTAGACCGCGGGAAGTTCTTAGGCTGTGACACCGTGATTGTGGATACCAGAGGCAGACTGCACGTAGACGACGATCTCATGGCGGAACTTGGCAGTATGCAGAAGGTGATTATGCCGCAGGAAGTCCTTCTCGTGGTGGACGCTATGACCGGTCAGGATGCAGTTAATGTTGCATCTTCTTTTGACGAACGGTTGGAGCTTTCCGGCGTCATCTTGACTAAACTTGACGGCGATGCCAGGGGAGGAGCCGCATTATCCACGAGAGCGGTAACAGGTAAACCCATAAAGTTCGTGGGAGTTGGCGAAAAGATCGATGCTTTGGAGCCTTTCCATCCGGATCGTATGGCATCGCGCATACTCGGGATGGGCGATATTCTCAGCCTAATCGAAAAGGCAGAGGCGGCTTATGATAAAGATAAAGCTGTTGAACTCAGAGAGAAGCTGAAAACTGCCGAGTTTACTCTGGAGGATTTCCAGGATCAGTTGGAGCAGATGCAGAAAATGGGTCCTTTGGACGAGATCCTCAGAATGATTCCGGGCATGAGCCGCATCAAAGGAGCAGCCGATTTGCAAGTCGACGAACACCATCTCAGGCAAATAGAGGCAATAATAAACTCTATGACCCCTGAAGAGCGGCGGAATCCTGAAATTATTGACGGAAGCAGGCGAAGGAGAATCGCCAGAGGCAGCGGAGTAAGAGTCCAGGATGTTAATGCCCTCCTTCGTCAGTTCAATCAGGTGAAAGGGCTTCTGAAGCAATTCGGCGGCGGAGGCAAAGCCAAACGCCGTGCAATGAGAAAAGGGATAATTCCTTTCCTACAGTGATATGTTAGGTTAGTATTGTATAAGGAGCAACGTTAGGAAATAGGAGGTGACAACATTGGCGCCTAGAATAAGGCTTGCAAGAACCGGAGCGAAGAGACAACCTTCGTACAGGATTGTTGTGTCCGATTCCCGCTCACCCAGAGATGGGCGGTTTATTGAGATCCTTGGATATTATAATCCCAGGGCGAACCCGGCAACTATAGTTGTTGACCGGGAGAAAACCCAGGAGTGGCTGAGTAAGGGTGCGCTTCCTACAGAATCTGCAGAATCAGTTCTTGCCAGGGCAGGTATAATTGAAGAGACGACTGAAGCTTCCAAGGGGAGTTGACTCTAGATGAAGGAACTAGTTGAATACATTGCAAAGAACCTTGTTGATAATCCTGATGAGATTTCTGTCGTAGATACAACTAATGAAGAAGGACTTATTGTGTACGAGGTCTCTTGCAATCCTGATGAGAAGGGTAAGCTCATTGGGAAATCGGGTAGAACAGCGAAAGCCATAAGGACTTTGGTTCGGGCTTGTTCAGCGCGGCATGGAAAGAGGGCCACAGTGGAGATTGTATAATGGAAAACTGCGCTTGGAGTAAGATGCCAGGGGATTACGTGGCAGTAGGAAGGATAACTACTTTCCATGGCAACCGGGGAGAAGTAAAGGTTATGCCTTTTACCGATTCCCTGGAGCAGTTTTCGCCCGGCTCAAGGTTCTTGGTGACGCATAAAGGCGTATCAAGGACCTTAGAGGTGGAACGGGCAAGATGCCACAAAAAGTCCGTGATTATAAAATTCTCAGGCATCGAAAGCATAGACGATGCTAAGCAGCTTCGAGGGGCAACACTTGAAGTTGCCAAGTCACAACTTGTCTCGCTCCCTGAAGGCGAGTATTACGTCTTTCAGATTGAAGGCTTAGAGGTTGTGACGACTGAAGGCAGGCGTCTAGGCAAGATAGTGCGCGTTATTAAAGGGGTTGCACACGATATCTATGAGGTGGACCCCGGATCGGTTGAATCATGCGGGCAAGGGAATATACTGATACCTGCTGTCAGAGACATAGTGAAAAACATCGATCTCCGGCAAGGTACAGTGGTTGTAGACCTTATCCCCGGACTCGAGTAGGTGTGTGAATTGAGGATTGACATACTGACAGTCTTTCCTGAGATGTTTCAGGAGGCGCTTTCCGGCAGTATTATCGGGAAGGCTCGTGAGAAGGGGCTTATTAAGATCAACGTCTACAACATAAGAGACTTTGCCACAGATAAGCACAGAATGACAGATGATTATCCGTTCGGCGGCGGAAAAGGTATGATTATGAAGCCGGAACCTGTATTTGCCGCTGTCGAACATGTGCTGGAAGATGCGAAGGGAAAGCCTGCCAGGGTCATTTTGATGACGCCTCAAGGGAAGACCCTTGATCAAGATACGGTAAGAGACTTAGCTGAGGAAGAGCACATGATAATCATCTGTGGGCGCTATGAAGGCATTGATGAACGTATCAGATGCAGTCTAGCTACGGATGAGATATCCATCGGCGACTATGTGCTGACAGGCGGGGAATTGCCTGCCATGGTTCTGGTGGACGCAGTAACCAGGTTTGTGCCTGGGGTCTTAAGTGAGGAAACTCTTATCAGCGAGTCGTTTACAAGCGGCCTCCTGGATTATCCGCAGTATACAAGGCCGAGGGAGTTCAGAGGCATGGCTGTGCCGGATGTCCTTGTCTCAGGAGACCATGAAAAAATAAGGCTCTGGAGAAGGAAGCAATCACTTGCCAGGACATTGGAGAGGAGGCCTGACTTGCTGGATATGGCTTCTTTAAGCGAAGAAGACCTTAAACTCCTTGACGAGATCAAGAAAGAGAAGTTCTCCGACTTAACGAGGGAGGATCCGGGAAATGAACATGATTGACATTATTGAACAGGAACAACTGCGTGATGATATCCCTGATTTTGGACCTGGGGATTCTGTTAGGGTACACGGAAAAGTTGTCGAAGGCGGAAGAGAAAGAATCCAGGTCTTCGAAGGAGTCGTACTTTCGCGCAAAGGGAGCGGCACCCGGGAGACATTTACGGTCAGAAAGATATCAGCCGGGATAGGGGTAGAGAGGGCCTTCCCGCTTCATTCGCCGAGAATAGCTAAGATCGAAGTTATACGCAGAGGCAGAGTGCGCCGGGCAAAACTCTATTACTTGAGAGATCGTGTAGGTAAGCGGGCCAGGGTAAAAGAAGCGAGGAGAAGGTGACATCCAAAGTGATCCCAGATGAACCCGGTTTAGAAAACAGAGATTCACACGATGAATGCTGTGACAGAGCGCATAATGAACTGACGAACGAAGCCGGCTGCTCGGCGACGTGTTTAGCATCGGGTACTGAACCTGTGCAACAAGAGGGCATGGCAGGCGCAGGGGCCAGGCCTATTTTGTCTCCTGAGGTGAAAGCCGAGTTAATCGAGTATCTGCAGGCTTTCGCCATTGCCATTGTCCTTGCTGCGTTTATTATTACCTATGTTGCTCAGTCATTTGTCGTTGAAGGAAGCAGCATGGAACCGAGCCTTTATAACCGTGAGAGGCTCCTTGTAAATAAGCTTGTTTATAGATTCAGGAAGCCGGAGTACGGAGATGTCGTGGTGTTTAGATATCCTGCAAACCCCAAGCGTAGATTCATTAAGCGGGTTATCGGAGTCCCCGGAGACGTTGTGGAGATTAGAGACGGACACGTCATTCTCAACGGGGTGGTCCTTGATGAGGATTACACCAGGGATTTTACGTATGGCTATTTCGGCCCTAAGACTGTGCCCGAAGGGCGCTACTTCGTGCTGGGCGATAACAGGAATAATAGCGATGACTCAAGGTATCCTGATGTCGGGTTTGTCCCAATGGAGAATATCGTAGGGAAAGCCAGTTTCAGATGGTGGCCTCCGGGCAGAATGAGCCTTATCAGAAAACCCGAAATGCGTGCCGTAAACCAATGAAGTTGTCTTGGTATCCCGGTCACATGGCAAAAGCCAGGCGAACGATGAGGCAATACATCTCCGGTATTGACCTTGTTATTGAGGTGCTTGATGCCAGGATCCCTATGACAAGCAGGAATCCTGATATTTCACAAATCACCCGGATGAAGCCTCGCGTTGTCGTATTGGCAAAAGCCGATTTGGCTGAACCCAAAGACACAGAGGCCTGGCGCAAGATCCTGGCAGCTGAAGGACACCCTTGTTATGCAGTGAATGCGGAGACAGGTGAAGGTGTCAAAGATGTCGTATCCGGGATTTCGCGCCTGGCTCGAGAGGTTATGACAAAGCTCAAGGACCGTAGACGCAAGATGCGGCCCCTGAGAGCCATGGTAGTCGGCATTCCTAATGTGGGAAAGTCGTCCTTGATCAATCGGCTGGCAGGAAGAAAATCTGCTAAGATTGGGGCAAAGCCCGGGGTTACCACAGGCCGCCAGTGGATAAAAGTAGGAAACAACATTGAGCTTTTGGATATGCCGGGTGTTCTGTCCCCCAGAGTTGACGATCCTTTAAGCATTTTTAAGCTTGCTGCAACCGGTGCTTTAGCGGAAGACAGCTATGATTCAGTGGAAGTGGCCCATGACCTTCTTAAAATCCTACAAGATAAAACCCCCGCTACTCTTGGCGAGCGTTTTCATTTAGAAGATATCCGGACCTGGGACAGCCACAGGCTCCTTCACGCGATAGGCGAGAGGAGAGGCTGTCTGGGTGCAGGCGGCACAGTGGATACTCTAAGAGCAGGTGTACTTGTGCTGTCTGAGTTCAGGAAAGGCCTGCTTGGTAAGGTGACCTTAGACAATGCAGAGGATTACGGCGGGGAAACCCATGGAGCAGATGGCGATGAACCCTCTTGATTATGAGATGAGACTGTGGCAGGAGGGTTTCACTCACGTAGCAGGAATAGACGAGGCAGGCAGGGGTGCGCTTGTAGGTTCAGTGGTAGCTGCCGCCGTGGTTTTGGCGCCCGGGACATTCATTGAAGGTGTCCGTGACTCCAAAGTGTTATCTCCGAAAAAGCGCGAAGAGTTATACGAGGTGATTACAGATACTGCACTGGCATGGGGTGTTGGCATCGTTGATGAAACGATGATAGATAAGATCAATATCCGGCAGGCCACAAGGCTTGCTATGAAACTCGCTGTGGAAGACCTCAATGTCCAAGTCGACCACCTCCTGGTCGATGCGGAGACGGTTCCGGTTTCTATCCCGCAAACGAAGCTTGTCCATGGAGATGCATTATCTCACAGCATCTCATGTGCATCCATTATTGCCAAAGTTACGAGAGACAGAATGTGCAGGCTGTGGCATGAAAGGTTTCCTTCCTACGGCATCCTCGCCAATAAAGGGTACTGCACAGCTGAGCACGTCAGAACCCTCCTTGAGCACGGCCCTTCCCCAATCCACAGGAAGTCCTTCATAAGGAAAATTCTGCAAAAGAATGCAAACCTCACCATTGATTTCTAGTAGCCAAACTGAAAATTCGCCCTAACGTGCTAACCCAATATATGGAAGGAAAATCCAGTTGCCTCCACGAATTAATTGGTCAAAGGAGGCAGAGAGAGTGTTTCAATCCGGTAGGGACCTAGGCTGCTTTGGAGAGGACACTGCCGCAGAGTATCTGGAAGCTCGGGGATTGTCTGTTATCGCAAGGAACTTCCGTTCCAGGTTCGGCGAAATCGATATCATTGCCAAAGACGGCGACACCATCGTGTTTGTGGAAGTAAAGACAAGATCCGGCAGGAGATTCGGTCAAGCAATAGAGCAGATTACCCGCGGAAAGCAAAGGAAGATAATCAAGACAGCCAGGGAGTATCTCAGAAGATCAGGGTTTCCGGGAAGCTCAGCAAGGTTTGATGTGTTAGCCATCGATATAATATCGGGGGAAGAGAAGGTAATTGAGCACGTAAAAGGCGCATTCGATGGGTGGAGGTGAAACCTGTGCCTGCAAGAGTTCCCGGCGGTGCCATACTTGGCGTGGACGGATATATAGTCTACGTTGAGGTTGACGTATCATCGGGATTACCGTCCTTTGAGATAGTAGGGCTGCCTGATGCTTCTATCCGTGAAGCAAGAGAGAGGGTCAGAGCCGCTCTCAGGAATTCAGGCTATGAGTTCCCCTTAAAGAGGATAACTGTAAACCTTGCACCTGCCATGATCCGCAAAGAAGGTGCAGGTTTTGACCTTCCTATAGCCATTGGGATTCTCTCTGCCATCGGAGGAGTCAGCCACAAGAAGGCTCAGCAATGTGTATTCCTGGGAGAGTTGTCATTGGACGGGCGTGTCAGATGGACGCCAGGTGCATTGCCTGTTGCATTTGCCGCAAAAGAACAGGGATTCAAAGAAATGGCGGTAGCCGGAGATAATGTGGAAGAGGCTGCCTTAGTTGATGGTCTTGATATTTACGGGGCATACACACTCAGAGAGGTGGTTAGCCACTTAAACGGTGAAAAGCGTATAGTTCAGGCAAAAAAGACGGATATTGAGCTTTCCTCGGACGATTCATACGACGTAGACTTCAAAGACGTAGTAGGCCAAGAATATGCTAAACGCGTACTGGAAATAGCTGCTGCAGGAGGTCACAATGTCCTTATGGTAGGGCCTCCGGGTTCAGGCAAAACGATGCTGGCAAGACGCTTTCTGACTATTCTCCCCCCACTCACCAGGGAAGAGGCACTTGAAGTAATAAAGGTTTACAGTGTTTCAGGTTTGCTTCCTCCGGGCAAGAGTATAATCCCTAAAAGGCCTTTCCGCAGCCCGCACCATACGATTTCTGCTGCAGGCCTCATCGGAGGTGGGCGCGTGCCGAAGCCCGGAGAAATCACCTTGGCGCACCGAGGGGTCCTTTTCCTCGACGAGTTTCCCCAATTCAGCAGCCATGCGCTGGATGCTTTGAGACAGCCGATGGAAGACGGATTTGTAACTGTGGCAAGGGTTAACGGTGTAGCCCGATTTCCCAGCCAATTTACGCTTCTGGCAGCTATGAATCCATGTCTGTGCTTCAGGAGGCCAAGCCGTGGAAAAACTGCGGTGTGCACCTGTTCTCCGGGAGCAGTCAGGCGCTACCTCAGTAGGATTTCAGGGCCGCTCCTTGACAGGATAGATCTCCACATTGAACTCAAGCAAGTTGAAGTCAGCAAGCTTCAGTCAGTAAGATCCGGAGAGAGTTCACGTGACATTCGAGACAGAGTCATAGAGGCAAGGGATGTACAGTTGAGGCGGTTTCAAGGGAAGGGGATCCTGAGCAATGCAGAGATGCGCCTAAAAGATGCGGAAACCTGCTGCCACATGACGAAGGATGCCAGGACGTTTCTCTATTCTGCCGTGCGCAAGCTGGGGTTATCTGCGCGTGCATATGCAAGGATTCTGAAAGTTGCAAGGACTGTTGCAGACCTTGAAGGAAGTGAGCGGGTGGATGTCCACCACGTAGCGGAAGCTGTCGGCTATAGAATGCCTGTTTTCCAAGTGTGAAGAGAGGGCATTGTCTCTCCATTAAAACCGAGCGGAGTGTGTCAGGTGGAGGAAAGAGAATGCATCATTGCCCTTAACACCGTTGATATTATCGGAGGCAAAAGGCTTGCCGATCTTATGGAGAGATTCGGGTCAGCGGAGGCCATAATAAAAGCCAAAGAGAAAGACCTTCTCCAGGTGAGGGGAGTTGGCCAGGAGACTGCAGGACGAATCAAGGCCCTACGAGACGGAAAAGCAGCGCTGCGAGAGATAAAGAAGGCCAAGGAATCAGGGGTCAAGATAGTGACCTCGGATGAACCTTCATATCCTGCTGCTTTGTTGAACACGGCATATCCTCCTCCTGTCATCTATATCCTGGGAGAAATCCTGCCTGCTGATGCCCTTGCCATTGCGATTGTAGGTTCCAGGCGGCCTACCTACTACGGCAGGAAGGTAGCCGGGGGATTGGCGAAGAATGCAGCAGAAGAAGGGCTTACTGTAGTATCTGGTTTAGCCAGGGGCATCGATTCAACCGCTCATGAAGGGGCGCTCAAAGGTGGAGGGCGGACAATCGCAGTTTTAGGCAGCGGCATAGATGTGATATACCCGCCTGAGAATAGAGAGCTGGCAGAAAGGATTACAGAGAGCGGGGCTGTGGTGAGCGAATTTCCCTTCGGGTCATGCCCATTTCGCCAGAACTTTCCAAGGCGAAACCGGATTATCAGCGGGTTGGCTTTAGGTGTCGTGATAGTCCAGGCAGGAGAGTCAAGCGGAGCCCTTATTACTGCAGACTTTGCCTTAGAACAGGGAAGGGAAGTTTTTGCTGTTCCAGGTGAAATCGGGAACCCTCTTTCCCGGGGAACTCATAATCTAATCAGGCAAGGGGCACGGCTTATAGAAGGAATACCTGATATCTTAGAAGAACTTGGGATATCGGCTGCTGAGGAACATAGCATCGAGAACAAGGACAGTGGAGTAAGGCTTTCATCCCGAGAGAAAAGAGTCTTGTCACACCTGGGCTTTTCACCTATATCTACTGATGATATAGTAATCGCGACGGGGTTCTTCCCGTCTGAAGTCACGAGGGCCCTTGTTTCTCTGGAAGTAAAGGGTATAGTAACAAGGGTTAGAGGTGGCTGGGTGAGAACCTGAGAAGGAGTGTAACAATGCCGAAAGGTCTTATAATTGTAGAATCGCCGGCGAAAGCCAAGACAGTCGAGAGAATGCTCGGCGGAGAATACCGAGTTAAAGCTTCAATGGGGCATATCAGGGATCTCCCCAAGAGCAAGCTTGGGGTGGATGTAGAGAACAACTATAAGCCTCACTACATCACGATTCGAGGAAAGAGCGGTACAATTCGAGAGCTTAAAGAGGCAGTAAAGGATTCCGGCAAGGTGTTGCTTGCCACTGACCCGGACCGTGAAGGGGAGGCAATATCCTGGCATCTCACACAGGCACTGGATCTTAATTGTGATACCCCTTGCCGGATTGAGTTTCACGAGATTACTGAGCGAGCGGTAAGGAATGCACTTGCCAATCCAAGGCCTATTCATATGGACAGAGTCAACGCTCAACAGGCCAGGAGGATTCTGGACAGGCTTGTCGGTTATACTCTAAGTCCGTTTTTGTGGAAGAAGGTCCGCAGGGGACTTTCTGCAGGCAGAGTCCAGTCTGTTGCAGTCAAACTGATATGCGACAGAGAGAAGGAAATAGAGGACTTTGTCAAGGAAGAATACTGGTCTATTACCGCTTTCTTGAAAGCACACGGCGATTCCTTGGAATTCCCTGCAAAACTCCTCCGAAGAGCAGGAAAAAAGGTACAGATAGGCACAGCTGATGAAGCTTGGAAAATCCTTAAGGATTTGGAGGGAGCTGAGTACCAGGTATCGAAGGTGGCCAAGAAGGAACGGAAGAGGAATCCTCAGCCTCCTTTTACCACAAGCACGCTCCAGCAGGAAGCCTCAAGGAAGCTCCGGTTCGGGGCCAGAAAGACTATGCAAATAGCCCAGCAGTTGTATGAGGGTTTGGAAATCGGCCCTGAAGGCACCGTAGGTCTGATAACTTATATCAGAACTGACTCAGTACGGGTCGCATCTGAAGCGGAAGCTGCAGCCAGGTCGTTTATTACAGGTGCATACGGAAAAGACTACGTTCCTCAGCGGCCCAGGCGGTTTAAGGTGAAAGCCGCAAGTCAGGATGCGCATGAGGCTATCAGGCCTACACTTGTTACCCGTCGCCCTGATGATGTTAAGAAGTTCTTGTCGGAAGACCAGTTCAAACTGTACAAGCTGATATGGGATAGGTTTGTGGCAAGCCAGATGGAATCAGCGGTTTTGGATACTGTCAGTGTAGACATCAAAGCAAAGAACTATCTGTTCCGCGCTACAGGGTCTCGAATTAAATTCCCGGGATTTACCGTTTTGTATCAGGAAGGGTCTGACAATCCTGAGGAAGATGACCCGGTCCTGCCTGAGATTTCTGAAGGACAGAAGCTTCTGCTCTCAAGGCTTGAAGATAAACAGCATTTCACAGAGCCGCCGCCGCGGTACACAGAGGCCACGCTCGTGCGGGCTCTTGAGGAAAACGGCATAGGCAGGCCCAGCACATATGCGCCTATTATCGAGACGATTATCAGGCGGGAGTATGTGGTTCTTGAAGATAGGAGATTCCGCCCGACAAAACTGGGGTTTGTTGTCGTGGATGTACTAAATCAAGTATATCCCAATGTCGTTGATGTGGCATTTACAGCCAATATGGAAGACAGGTTAGATAAGATTGCCGAAGGCGAACTCGAGTGGGAGAGCGTTATAGATGAATTCTACCGGCCTTTCAAGGAAACAGTGGAAACCGCTCACGAGCGCGTCGAAAAAGTCAAAATCCCTGAAGAGGTCACTGACGAACTTTGCCCTGAATGCGGTCGAAACCTCGTAGTAAAGCACGGCAGGTTCGGGGCGTTCCTCGGTTGTCAAGGGTACCCTGAATGCAAATTCACCAAGAGAATGACACGGTCGACAGGCGTCAAATGCCCTAAGTGCGGATCTGAGATAGTTGAACGGAAGACGAAGAGAGGCAGGAAATTCTACGGTTGCAGCGGGTACCCCGAGTGCACGTTTAGTACCTGGTACACGCCGGTTAAGAAGTCCTGTCCCAAATGCGGGGCGTTCCTTGTAAAGCGCGGCGGCAAGAAGGGTTATCTCGCCTGTGTGAAGGAAGATTGTGACTTTCGCGAGGGTATTGGAGGTTGACCGGCAAGTGAAAGGTTCCGGTGTTTTGGTTGTAGGCGGAGGGCTTGCAGGCAGTGAGGCAGCATGGCAGGTAGCCAGGAGGGGAATACCGGTCACCCTGGTTGAAATGAGGCCTCATGTGATGACGCCTGCGCATAAGACATCAGGCCTTGCAGAGCTGGTATGCTCCAATTCGCTGGGGTCAGATGGCTTCAGGAACGCATCAGGCATCCTCAAAGAAGAGCTGAGGATTTACAGCTCGCTAATCATGAGGTGTGCGGAAGCTGCCAGGCTCCCTGCGGGCTTGGCTCTGGCAGTGGACAGAGACAGATTCTCACGCCTTATCAGCTCATATGTGGAGAGATCCCCAAATATCCGCCTGGTAAGGGAGGAAGTCACTGATATCCCCCTGAACAGGCCTTGCATAATAGCCAGCGGGCCGCTGACTTCCCCCGGCCTTGCCGAATCTATTGCTGAACTGACAGGCGAAGATAATCTATATTTTTATGATGCAGTATCCCCCATTGTGACCTTGGAGTCTTTGGATATGTCCAAGGTGTTTTGGGGTTCACGGTACGGCAGGGGCGGAGATGACTATCTGAACTGCCCAATGACAGAAGATGAATACAACCGCTTCTATGATGCTTTGGTTGCTGCAAAGACAGCGCCTTTACATGAATTTGAAGACATGAAAGTCTTTGAAGCCTGTATGCCCGTGGAGACTATGGCAAAGCGCGGGCGGGAATCGCTGGCTTACGGCCCTCTAAGGCCGGTTGGGCTGACTGACCCACGTACAGGAAAACGGCCTTATGCAGTAGTGCAGCTAAGGCCTGAGAACATCTCACGTTCTCTGTTGAACCTGGTAGGGTTCCAAACGCGACTTACATGGGATGAGCAGCGAAGGGTCTTCCGAATGATACCCGGCCTGGAAAAGGCTGAATTCGTCAGATATGGGGTGATGCATAGAAATACCTTTGTTAACTCTCCGGCAATCCTACTTCCGACTCTACAGTGCCGTAATGACCCAGGCCTCCTTTTCGCAGGTCAAATAACAGGAGTTGAAGGGTACTTAGAATCTACTGCATCCGGATTGGTTGCCGGAATAAATGCAGCCAGACTCATCTTGGGCTTGCCCCCTCTCGCGTTCCCCAGGGAAACGGTTACAGGTTCCCTCTGCCACTATATATCCGCATCACAATCTCAACCGTTTCAGCCCATGAACGCCAATTTTGGAATTCTTCAGAAATCCGACACGGTACGACGCAAAAAGGCTGACAGGCTGAAAATTGCGGCATTTTCTTTGAAAATCGCACATGATTTTGGGAAAACCCTTGGTTCCAGACTTGATCAACAATTATGATTATGATAGAGTTTTTAAATGAAAGAATCTGATTGTCCGGTTTAATGTTTGGTTCTCCGCAAGGGAGCTGTATTTGTGTTGACCTCCGTTATTGATGGATTTCTTGGATATTTGTCCCTTGAAAAGGGCTATTCATCCAATACGATAAATGCTTATGCAAACGATCTTCGAACATTTGCAGATTTTGTCGAGGACATGTATGGGGACGATGTAAATCCGGGTCTTGGCAACATTACCGGCCGTGAGATCAGGGCTTACCTAGCACATCTCCAAAAAGCGAATTATTCCAGGCAAACGATTGCCAGGAGGCTCGCGGCTCTTCGGGCCTTTTTTTCTTATCTTTGCAGTAAAGGGATTATTTCTCAAAACCCTGCAAAAGGTGTTAGGACTCCGAAAGAGAGGCGCAGAATACCGCCTTTTCTTCGTGAAGACGAAGTTACATCCTTGCTGGAAGCGCCTTCAGGAGATACACCCCTTGGGCTCCGTGACAGAGCAATCCTGGAAACCCTTTATGCAGCAGGCCTTCGCGTCGGAGAGCTGGTCGGGCTCGATCTTGACAGCGTTGATTTGGCTACAGGCTATGTCAGGGCCTACGGTAAGGGATCCAAAGAGAGAATAGTCCCGTTAGGGAAAAAGGCTGTGTCGGCACTTGCCAAGTACCTGGAACGCGGAAGGCCTAAACTTGCGCTAAAGGGGAAGGAACCTAAGGCGCTTTTCCTGAATCGCAACGGGACCAGGCTTTCGGCACGTGCTGTTCAAATAATGGTGAATAAATACATAGATAAGGCATCTATTAATAAAGAGATCAGCCCCCATGCTCTGAGGCACTCTTTTGCTACTCATCTTCTGGACCGTGGAGCGGATCTCCGGGCTGTACAGGAACTTCTTGGGCACGCTACTATTTCCACGACCCAACTCTACACGCATATGACCAGAAAGAGGCTGCGTGTAGTGTACGACAGGGCCCATCCGAGAGCATAATACTGTGTCACTGGGGGAGGAGGTTGGCCGTGGCAAGACAGGAGTTTCATGCAACGACCATAGTTGCGGTGAGGCGTGGTGACCATTTGGCTATTGCCGGAGACGGGCAGGTAACTATGGGCAACACCGTAATGAAGCATAAGGCAAGAAAAGTCCGTAGGCTCTATGAGGGAAGGGTTTTAGCGGGTTTTGCAGGGGCTGCGGCTGACGCATTTGCCCTTTTTGAACGATTCGAAGGCAAGCTCGAGGAGTACCATGGAAACTTGCAGAGGGCCGCAGTTGAGTTGGTAAAGGAATGGCGCATGGATCGCGCCTTGAGAAGGCTGGAAGCTTTGTTGGTTGTGGGAGATGAGTCCAACTTGCTTGTGATTTCCGGGAACGGAGACCTTATCGAGCCAGATGACGGTGTTGCTGCAGTCGGTTCAGGCGGACCTATAGCCTTGGCAGCAGCAAAGGCTTTGATTCGCCACACGGATCTTGAGTGCGGTGAAATTGCCAGAGAAGCACTGCGAATTGCCTCCTCTATTTGCATATATACAAATGGGGAGATCGTGTGTGAGGAGATATGAAAGGGGGCTTACACGTGGAGTGGCTTGACGAGCTGACACCCCGTGCCATTGTGGCGGAACTTGATAAATTCATCGTCGGACAAAACAGAGCCAAGAGATCAGTGGCCATTGCTATTCGCAACAGATACCGCAGGCTGAAGCTAAAGGGGTCTCTCCGCGATGAAGTAATCCCCAAGAACATCTTGATGATAGGACCTACCGGGGTAGGTAAGACTGAAATCGCCAGGAGGCTGGCAAGGTTAATCAAAGCGCCTTTTACAAAAGTTGAGGCCACGAAATTCACTGAAGTAGGGTATGTAGGCAGAGATGTAGATTCCATCATCAGGGATTTGGTGGAAAACGCCGTTAGAATGGTGAAGTCTGAGAAAATGGCAAGAGTCTACCATAGGGCGGAAACCCTTGTGGATGACAGGCTTTTGGATCTTCTGGCTCCTTTGCCTTCCCAGGAATCGAGAAGGAATCCCTTTGCAGTCCTTGTCGGGGGATTCGGTGCGGAGCGAGATGATGACAGTTTTGAGCGGAGACTGGAAGAAGCGAAACGTAAGCGTGAGGAGATAAGGGCAAAGCTCGTTCGAGGGGAACTTGAGGACGTAATGGTTGAAGTATCCGTAGAGGATAAGAGCCCTCCTATGCTCGAGGTTTTCAGCGGAGCCGGAGTCGAGGAGATGGGCATTAACATGCAAGACCTCTTCGGAGGGATTTTCCCGAGAAAGGTAAGGCGAAGGAGAGTTCCCATAAGAGAAGCCAGGAAGATTATCGCGCAGGAAGAGGCGCAAAAGCTCATTGATATGGCAGAGGTGGAGCAAGAAGCCATTACCCGCGTTGAGCAATCAGGGATTGTCTTCATTGATGAGTTAGACAAGATAGCAGGGAAGGAAAGGAGTACCGGCCCTGATGTCTCCAGAGAAGGGGTTCAGAGAGATATCCTGCCCATTGTTGAAGGCTCTACAGTGATGACTAAGTACGGCCCTGTAAGGACTGACCATATACTGTTTATCGCTGCAGGCGCTTTTCATGTATCAAAGCCTTCCGACTTGATTCCTGAACTCCAGGGAAGGTTCCCGATTCGCGTAGAACTTGACAGCCTCACGAAAGAAGACTTTAAACGCATCCTTTGCGAACCTGAAAACGCTTTGATCAAGCAATATACTGCACTCCTTGCCACAGAAGGAATTGAACTGGTGTTTACACCGGACGGCATAGATGAAATCGCGGCTATTGCCTGTGAGGTCAATGAAGAGACTGAAAACATCGGTGCCAGGCGATTACATACAGTAATGGAGAAACTCCTTGAGGACATATCTTTTGACGCTCCTGATCTTTCTTGGAAAAACGCAACAATCGACAGGGAATACGTAAGGGAGAAGCTTGGTGACATTGTCGGCAATAAGGATCTCAGCAGATTCATCCTATGATTCATCGTTCCGTCAAAGCATCGCTATGGACCACTTTATCCTTGGGGTTGGACAAGCCCCGAAAGGAGACAGGCAGTCTCAAACAGTAAGTGTTTGGCATCAAGGGGAGAACAGGCCCTGAAGCAGCTGAAGGAGGTAATAAACATGAGAGAGCTACTGGAGAAATCGCGAAGGATCAGTCGTTTTGTTCAAGAGTCTCAAGGACCGGCATTGAGCCTCAAGGAACTCGCAGAAGTCCTTTGTGAGGAAGTTGGGGCGAATATCTATATAGTAAGTCGCAGAGGAAAGCTGCTGGGATTCGCCACCATGGACGAGTTCGAATGCGATGTAGTCGCTTGGCTGACAGGAAACGGTGCGGCTTTTCCAAAGGAGTGCATGGATTGGCTTCTCCGGATTATTGAGGCATCGGAAAACCTCAGGCAGGACGAGGGTAAGTGCTTCCTCAATGCAGACAGCAAGTGTCCGTTTGGAGAGGCAGTTATTACTGTAGTTCCGGTCTACGCAGGCGGAGACAGGCTGGCTACCCTAGTGATGGCAAGGTTTGAGCCTGAGTTTGAAGAAGACGAACTGGTTCTTGCAGAGTTTGCTGCAACGATCATTGGCATGGAAGTGCTGCGTTCAAAGGCAGACAGGATCGAAGAAGAAGCAAGGAAGCAGGCTGCGGTTCAAATGGCCTTTGATACCTTATCCTTCTCGGAGCAAGAGGCTGTTGAGCATATCTTCAGAGAGCTCAACGGAGACGAAGGCTTGCTCGTAGCCAGCAAGATTGCGGATAAAGTCGGTATCACAAGGTCTGTCATTGTCAATGCCCTGCGCAAATTTGAGAGTGCAGGTGTGATCGAATCCCGATCTTTGGGAATGAAAGGCACTTACATTCGAGTGCTCAATGATAAACTCTTTGATGAGCTTGAGCGTTTGCGTACACGTTAGTGCGCTCTGAGTTTATCCTCTGAATATCAAGAGAGCAAGAGGGGCCATAAAGCACATGGCTGCGATGATGAACACGCCTATGGCTCCTCTGATGTTTCCCGTTTTCAAAAGCCAGCGGCCAAAACTAACTGTATAAACTGCCGCAAGAGTCGGCGGCAACATCAATATCACGATCGTGCCGGGCCTCATCTTATCCCCCTTATAGGTCTATCAAGTCCAAGTCGCATACCGCGGGTTTCCGTTCATGGCTCCGGTATTTTTGGGCCATGTGCTGCAATGGAACACCTCAAAAGATGTATACGATGCATCCGAAGTTTCCCAGTGGCCGTTTAGTCTGCTGAAGGTTGTGGAGATCTAAACAGAAGGCCGGTCCTTCGCAACTCAACTTGTACAGAAACCTCCACATCGGCATCGGGAAACTCGCTATTCCAATTTAAGTCTTGCCATTCTTTCCACGTCATAGTCAGGTGTCTCGCCTTATTCCCAAACCCGAAGATATCAGATGAAAACTCAGTCTGAGCTTTCCTCACAATATCCCTGCAGCCTTTTTGTATCTCGCTAGCCAGCTTCGTCTCAACGGCTTGAAGCACTTTTGGATCGAAATAGTCTCCCCGTTCCTGGCTTCCTACAAGGCCTCCTTCGAGTCTTACATCAACCTTGATCTTGAACCTGTCTCCGTCTCTTGTTACTCGAGTCTGCGTGGGACGGGCAAGGCGCAAGTCAGCTGCGATAAACCTGTCATGGGCTTCACTGTCCCGCACCACTGCAATGCCTTGCTTGAAGGTTCCTTTGAGCAAAAGGACCTGTCTTACCTCTTCTCCTGTAATCTCTCCCACCATTTTGTCGCCGCGGAAGACCGCTGCGCCCAGCAGCTCAACGGGATTCCCTCCCACTGACGGCGATTGGCCTGCAAAATAACGAATGTCTGACGTGGCGACGGGTATATCTGGTAAAGGGCTATTGCTTTTGCTCCCTGTCCCTTCTTCATCTGTTTTGCTCTCTTGACTTTCTTGCTCCTTTGACGATTGCTGGTCCTTGTTGATCCCTGCAAGAACGACGAGAGGTTGTTCAGCTTGAGACTGGGCTTCCACGAGGAACCTGTTAAGAGTCGACGGTGGGATCAGTCCTGCTTTTCTACTGGCAAGTGTAAGGAGTTCCAGATTTTTTGCAGGGTTTTGCTCGAGAATAGGTTTGTTTTCAGTGATGAATTCCAGGGCAGTCCCTTTTGCGACCAGGAGGAACATAGTCCTCCTGATTTCAGGGAACCGCACAAGCTCTGACACATATGGTGCTACACCTTCTCTGGCAAGGTCTTCACCTATTACCAGCACCTTGGTATGCACAAAGGACAGACGCCGATCTATATATGTATTTGCCATGTCAACGAGACCCAGGATGGACCTGCCGCGCATCGTTGTAATGAGACTGGGGTCAGGCCCTTCTCGGCCTGAACCAGGCTCTCCTCCTTGTCCTCCGCCGCCTGCCACAGCCCGCGGCACTGCGATCTGAAATGTTACATAAACAGTATTGTCTTCTCCTTTGTCTAAGCCAATGGACATCACAAAGGCCAGGTCATCCACTTCAGTCCTCCCCCAGCAACCTCCTACCATCAACAGGCATGCTATGACAAGTATTGAGATTCCTGCGGCTCTTGAGTAGTGCAAGGTTCTTATCATCTCCTGCCGGTACTTCGGCCTTCTCGGATTCGGGAGGCCAAAAGTAAGATCAAAGGTACAACGAATAAGAGAAGGCCGCTGTAGGTTTTAACTACCATAAAGTCAATATGCGTTGTTTGAGGCACGTCTGAAGGCACAAACGCAAGGGTGAATTGAAGGATGGCAAGTGCAGGCAAGAGGGGTTTGTGAGACGGAAGCCTTAACATGTCTTTGGCGATTACAGCCGATGTGTATCCGCTAAGTGCCAGATGGATACATGCACTGATAACCCAGAGAAACACGAAGGCTACTTCAACACGTTGAAAGAACCGACCCATATATATCAGGGTCGAGGCCTCGTACCCCGGATAGGATATGTGTAAGCTCAAAGGATAAGGAAATACCGCTGAATAATTGAGTGTTGATACAACGACGAAAACAGCTGATACCAGGAGACTTACAATTCCCATCCTCTGCACTTTGTCTGATTCGTTGAGCTGTCCCGCTATGATGCAGAGAAATATGATTTCTCCTGCGATTCCCGAGTGAATTATGCCGTTATAAACAAGCTTCCCGATGCCCGGCCCAAACAAGGGAAATATCGTGTCAAAGTTGCTTTGAGGCAGCAGCAGCACATTGAGGACAATAAGCGTTCCGATAATAAGCGGCATGCCCACCAGAGAGGCTCTGGTTATGGCTTCAAGCCCCGCAGATATGGCAACAAGGGTTGCAATGATGAAGACTCCCATGATTACCGAAAGCGGAGTGCGGGGAAGCAGCGAGGTGCTGACTGTCTCTGAGAATTCTCGGATTGAAAAGATCGTAGTTGCGAAGAAGAAAGCGAAATACCCGAGCGAGGCGATTATGCCGAATATTGGTCCGCCTGCTTCCTCACTTGCTTCCACAATGTTCTTTCCCGGGTACCGTCTTAGGAGTGCTACTATTATGAGAAATCCCAAGGTTGCAGTGGCAAAGCTTATGGCAGGCACTATCCATGCTGCAGTTTGGCCCAGCTCAGCCATGTGCTGGGGAAAGGAGATCAAGAGTTTTGCTGAAAGAAAGTAGATTGTGGCTGCTATCGCTTCTCTGGTGCCGATACTGTCTTTACTGCCCATTTCCTTCTCCTTTTTCATTTTTCGATTTTCCTACCTTACCCCAATGGCTATTCCCAATCCACTTTCTGGATATCTTAGGTTGCCTTTGTTTTTGCTGTGGCTTGAGGTAAGAAGGACGGGTCTCTGACTTCCACAGAGGGTACCGGAAAAGCGCATCTCCGCTGGAGCGTGTGTGCGGTGCCACAGGCGACATGTACGGTATGCCAAAGGATTTGAGGTTTACATATGTTACAAGCTGGACAAACACGCCCACCGCAACACCGTAGAAGCCTAAAGCTGCAGCCAGGACTATATACACAAAGCGGTAGATGCGAATGGCGAAAGACATGTTGAAATTGGGGACTGCGAACGCACCCAGAGCGGTAATGGCTACGATTACTATCAGTATCGGGCTGACTATTGATGCTGCGACAGCTGCCTGGCCCAGGATAAGTGCGCCCACTATCCCAAGGGTGGGTCCGATTACGCCCGGAATACGAATCCCTGCTTCCCGTATCAGTTCGATGGAGATCTCCATTATCAGCACTTCAATCACTGTGGGGAAAGGGACTTTTTCGCGACTGGCAGCTATCGCCAGAAGGAGGTCGGTCGGGATCATTTCCGGATGGAAATTGGTTAGAGCCACGTAGACAGCAGGTAGGAATATGGCCAGGATAAGGGCGACCGTCCTGACTATCCGGAGAAAAGCGCCAAAAGGCCATCTTAGGAAATAGTCTTCAGCTGACTGCAGGAGCGACCAGAAGGTTGCAGGCACCACCAATGCGAAGGGACTGCCGTCCAATAAGATTCCAACGTGTCCTTCTGCGAGAAATGCTGCCATCCTGTCAGGCCGCTCTGTGGAGAGGGTTTGCGGCGCAAGAACAAACGGCTTTTCCTCTATGAACTGCTCAAGTATGCCTGTATCCTGCATATGGTCTGACTTGGACTCATTGATCCTTTTTCTGACTTCATCTACCAGCTGCGGATTGGTCAGGCCTTCTATGTAAAGAATTGCGCAGCCTGTTCTCGAAAGCGTGCCTACTTTGATCATTTCAGTTATCAGGTCCGGGGTTTGTAGCCTTCTTCGTATCAACGCCAGATTGCTTCTTAAAGTCTCATTGAAGGCTTCCTGAGGGCCTCTGACCACCATTTCTGCTGAAGGTCGGTCTATTGACCTGTGTTCCCATTGTCGGGTCTCTATGGAGAGAGCGATGTCACTGCCTTCAATAAGCAGGCAGGTAGCGCCTGAAAGAACAGCTTCTATTATCGCTCTTAAGTTGTTGCTTTCCGTTATTTGATTGCCGGGCAGGAGCCTTCTTTTGACCGCTTCCAGGCGGTTCAATGTTCCCTCTTTATCGTCCAGATGTGCTATGAGCATAAGAGGTTGAAGTATAGAGAAGTCGATGGCGTCTTTGCCTGCCAACCCATCCATAAATACAATCGCAGCCTTTGTCACAGGCTCTGTGGGTATGTCGAATTCCCTTACCACCACGTCTGCGTTGGTGCCATAGTGAAGGATCTTCTTCAGCATTTCCAGGTTTGTATCGAGGTCATTTGTGAGGGGTTTTACCTCGTCTTCTCTTGCCTCGTCTTGGCTTGTTTCATCTTTATTTGCTTTTTCCGCATGAAGGTGGCCTTTGCGTCGGCACTTCCCGGCTCTGGCCGGTTCGTCCTCGGGATGAAAATCTTCAGATGATGTTTCAAAGGTTAAGATATCCAGGTAGCTTTCAGGTGATATCGCTGATGGAAGAGTACCCGGTTGAGCCGAAGATGCATCCGGGGAGCGCTCGATAACCAACGGCCGGACGAATCCGAATCCCGGCTTCGGTTTGACACCCCGAAGCCGCTTCGGTTCCATCTTGTTCAAACCGGATCGAACTTTTGAGCCTGAACGAACCTTTAGTCGGGATCGTGTCTTACGTCTGGCTTCTATACGTTCTCTATCGGGTTTTTCATCATGCTTACGCTGTGTCTCGTGTTTATCCCGTCTATCCGTTCTGTCCCGCCTATCAGTTCCGTCCCGTCTATCCGGTCTGCCCCGGCCGTCATGGCCCGTCCCTTGCGCTGTCCGGTACTGGTTTCCATCTTCCGGAGGATCAAATGACAGAAAGGAGATAAGCTTCTGAAGCAACATGTGAATTAATTCCACAAAGGAACCTCCGCTTATACCGCTTATCGCTAACATGTGGATTGCTTAGTTTAGGTATTCCCCTGCCGTGCTCAAGTATTCCCGCAGGTGGTCGAGTCTCGCCCATCAAACCCTTGACCTGTGGTGGAAAAAGGATCTCGACCACCCCGGTGGGATCTGTGGCGGAAATCTTGCCACGGAGAGTGCATACGGTGGACGAAAGCAGTACATCACTTCCAGAAATAAGACAAGGCAAAAGTAAGAGAATGTCCGTTGATATGGGTATGGTAGTGTGGTATACTACGCATTAGCGTTATCACGCACGTTCCGAGACCTTGGTATCGGTGCCCGTCATCCGGGTTATACCAGGGAATGAAGGGAGCGGAGGAAAAAACCGAACAGGGAGGAGGTGAGAGTATGGCAGTAGTCACTATGAAGCAACTGCTTGAGGCCGGCGTCCATTTCGGGCATCAGACCAGGCGTTGGAATCCCAAGATGAAGCCATATATCTTCACCGAGCGTAATGGAATTTACATTATCGATCTGCAGAAGACTGTGAAGATGATGGAAGACGCCTATGCATTCGTCAGGGATGTAGTGGCGGATGGAGGAACCGTACTGTTCGTCGGCACGAAGAAGCAGGCTCAAAACACCATCAGAGAGGAAGCTGAACGGTGTGGCATGTTCTACGTTAACGTACGATGGCTAGGTGGAATGCTCACCAACTTCCAGACTATAAGAAAGCGGGTTCAGAGGCTTCAAGAGATTGAAGATATGGAAGCCGACGGCTCCCTTGAGCTGCGTCCGAAGAAGGAAGTCCTTCAGATTCTGAAAGAAAAGGAGAAGCTCGAGAAGTTTCTAGGTGGCGTTCGTGAGATGACGGAATTGCCAGATGCAGTCTTCGTAGTGGATCCGCGTAAGGAGCGAATAGCAGTGCAAGAAGCGAGGAAGCTCAATATCCCGATAGTCGCAATCGTTGACACAAATTGTGATCCCGACGAAGTCGACTACATCATCCCCGGCAATGACGACGCTATCCGTGCTATCAAACTGATATGTGGCAAGATATCAGACGCAGTCATTGAAGGCCTGGAAGGCATGGATGCAGGAGTGGAGGAATCCGCATCTCCGGTTGGCGAAATCAGGGAAGATGAGATTGCCGGTGAGATTCAAGACAGCGTAACTGACGTTGTTGAGATGCCTCTTGACAATGATGTCGTAGAAATAGTCAAGATGGATGACTTTAACAATTAATGACTTCGGTAATGACCGATACTCGAATACAAGGAGGTAGGACTTGTGGCTATTAAGGCCGAGGATGTCAAGAAACTACGTGAAAAAACCGGCGCCGGCATGATGGATTGCAAGAAGGCTCTTGCTGAAACCGGCGGTGATATGGAAAAGGCCGTGGCCTATCTCCGTGAGAAGGGCCTCGCAAGAATGGTGAGGAGAGCCGACAGGGTGGCTGCAGAAGGGATCGTGGAAGCTTATATCCACCACGGAAGTAAAGTAGGAGTCCTCGTTGAAGTCAATTGTGAAACTGACTTCGTGGCAAGGACGGATGATTTCCGTGCCCTTGCAAAAGAGATTGCTCTTCAGGTTGCAGCATCCAAGCCTCTTTTCGTATCCAGAGAAGATGTTCCTGAAGAGCTTATTGAGAACGAAAAGGCGATCTTGAAGGCTCAGGCATTGAATGAAGGTAAACCAGAGCATATTGCAGAAAAGATCGTTGAAGGCCGAATTGTAAAGTTCTATCAAGAAGTCTGTCTTCTGGAACAGCCTTACATCCGTGATTCCGAGAAAACCATATACGATCTGCTCATGGAAGTCTCAGCTAAGACCGGAGAAAAGATGGAGATTAAACGGTTTGTCAGATTTGAAGTCGGAGAAGGAATTGACCCTGCTGACAAACCACAGTGCGCTATAGGCTAGTCAGTGATATTTGGGAGAAGGGAATGGCGGAGGGTGAGAGAATCCCTGGATATTCCGAAATACAAAAGGATTTTACTGAAGCTGTCAGGCGAGGCACTGGCCGGGGAGAAAGGTTACGGAATAGATCTTAATGTCGTGCGTAAGATCGCAGAGGAGATCCGTTCTGTACGGAACTTGGGTGTGGAAACAGGAGTTGTTGTAGGCGGCGGGAACATTTGGCGCGGTGTTCAAGCCCAGGCTAGCGGTATGGATAGAGCTACCGCTGACTATATGGGCATGCTTGCGACAATAATAAATGCTTTATCCCTGCAGGATTGCCTGGAGAAGCTCGGAGTTGATACACGGGTTCAAACAGCCATAGAGATGCGGGCGGTTGCCGAACCGTACATTCGAAGAAGGGCTATTCGTCATTTGGAAAAGGGAAGAGTAGTGATCTTCGCAGGCGGGACAGGCAACCCGTATTTTTCTACTGACACTGCAGCAGCTCTCCGCGCCGCTGAGATTGAAGCCGAGGTTTTGTTGATGGCAAAGAGGGTTGACGGAGTGTATGACAGAGATCCTCTTGCAGACCCCAATGCCAAGCAGTTTAAATGCCTGAAATATCTTGAGGTGATAGAAAAAGGCCTCGGAGTCATGGATTCAACTGCAGCCTCTGTTTGTATGGATAACGGAATTCCTATCGTCGTTTTCAACCTGATGAGGTCAGGGAATGTAAAAAGGGTCGTTCTCGGAGAAGATATCGGCACCGAAATCAGGGGGGAGTAATATGCCTGACGACGATTACCGCAAGACTGAAGAAAGAATGAAGGACGTTATAGAGGCAACCCGAAGGGAGTTTGCGTCTATCAGGACAGGAAGGGCGAATCCTGCCTTGCTGGACAGGGTTAGCGTGGAGGCTTACGGTGATATCTACCCCATTAACCAGGTGGCCAGTATTTCTGTGCCTGAACCTCGCCTTCTCGTGATTCAACCATGGGATCGCACACTCGTCCCTAGTATCGAGCGCGCCATTCTCAAGTCGGATCTTGCTTTGACACCTATGAGCGATGGATCCATAATCAGAATACCCATTCCTGCCCTTACTGAAGACAGACGCCGCGAGTTGGTCAAGATGGCGAAAAAGATCGCGGAAGATATGCGGGTTCGTATACGCAATATCAGGCGTGAAGCCATTGACATCCTACGTGAACAAGAGAAAAACAAAGAGATCACAGAGGATGACCTCAGGCATGGACAGGAAGATATTCAAAAACTGACAGATAGATTCATTGCCGAGATCGACAGTTTGCTCGAAGCTAAGGAAGCTGAAATCACGGAATTTTGAGGGGAGGTGGCCGGATTGCCACATTACATCACAGATGATTGCACTAAGTGCGGAACATGTGCTGATGTATGCCCGTTTGAAGCCATCAGCGAGGGGGAGGACAAGTACGTAATAGACCCTGACATCTGCACAGACTGTGGAATATGTGCGGAAGAGTGCCCGGACGGCGCAATCATAGAGGAAGAATAATTAGTAGAATCCTGATCTTCAAAGGGGAGGTTTACCTCCCCTAAAGATTTTATATAGGCGATATTTGCTTGACATATCAATTAGACTGAGGAGGTTTACGCTACAGAGGTGGAAAGGAACGTCTTTTCACGATTGCTTTCAGGCATAAGACGACTCCTGAAACAACGTGCAGGTGCACCTGGAGAACAGCATGTCGGTGACATGGCGGACGACGTAGACTCCCTGAAAGAAAAGGTCTCCCAGGGTAAGCTGCCTGTGCATGTAGGGATAATCATGGACGGAAACGGAAGGTGGGCTAAGAGGAGAGGCCTTCCACGGCTGTCAGGCCATGCAGCAGGCGGTAGAAAAGCCGAGGAGATCGTCAAGTTCGCCCAGGACGTAGGCATAAAACACATAACGCTTTATGTATTCTCCACTGAAAACTGGAGGAGGCCCAAGGACGAAGTCGACGGGCTTATGAACCTTCTCGTTGATATGTTTGAGAAGAGATTTGACGACTTGGTTAATTACGGGGCAAAGATAAGGATTATTGGACGTCGTGACAGGTTGCCCCATAATGTGCTTCGTGCAATAATGAATGTTGAAGAGAGAACAAGAACAAATAGCAGGATATCGGTGAATCTTGCCATAGACTACGGCGGCCGCGACGAGATTAAGAGGGCTTTTCAACGACTGGCGAAAAAGGCGGCTCTAGGTGAGATTTCCCCTGATGATATTGGTGAGGAAGATATAAGTTCTCATCTTGACACCTCCGGTGTCCCTGATCCTGATCTAATAATCCGCACAGGCGGGGAGAAGAGGATATCCAACTTTCTCATCTGGCAATCCGCCTATGCTGAGCTGGTGGTCACACCTGTTCTCTGGCCGGACTTTTCTCGACAGGATTTGCTTATGGCAATATCAGAGTATCAGCAGAGGGATCGAAGATTCGGGAGCGTGTAGGCTGCCACGGATCAGTTTGATAGGAGGATTCTGATTTGAACCAGAGAGTTTTAAGTGCACTCATTGCAATACCCATTGCACTCTTGGTCATTATTCTAGGTAGAGCCTATCTTGCCGCTGCTTTGCTTGTATTCGGAATACTGGCTGCAAGAGAGTTCTACAGTCTGGCTCAATTATCAGGTTACAGTCCTGCGAACTACGTAGGGATCTTAGGCATAGTCGCTTTTGTCACCTTCGGTTATCTGGGAATGCATCAGAGCATAGGCTTTGTTGTAGCTCTTTTGGTCGTCCTCAGCCTCGTGTTTCAGACACTCACCTTGGGAGGCCAAAAATCTATTGCCAATTCTGCCATTACCTTGCTGGGATCTGTCTATATCGGCCTGCCTATGGCCAGCGCTGTGATGTTGCGGCATACCGGCGAAAACGGGGCAGGCTTTGGCTATCTTCTGGTTGCCATACTTACTGTATGGGCCACAGACACAGGAGCATATTTCGGCGGCAAGGCCTTTGGCAAGCGAAAGCTGGCACCTAAACTCAGCCCGAATAAGACTTGCGAAGGAGCGATTATAGGCTTAGCTTGCGGCGTGGCAGCAGGTGTCATTGTAAGGTGGCTGGGTTCTCTCCTCATGTGGTGGCCGCACCTTGGTTTTGGCCACAGTCTTATCCTGGCTGTCATAACTTCGGTTTCGGGACAAATGGGCGACTTGGCTGAATCAGCATTTAAGCGAAGTGCAGAGGTTAAAGATTCAGGTGTCTTTATGCCGGGCCATGGTGGAGTTTTGGACAGACTTGACAGCTTGCTTCTTTCCATCCCGTTAGTGTACTATTATGTACGACTCTTCTTGTCCTGACTAATCTGCGCTTTTGCGCTTTTCCGAGGTAGACGCCATGCAAAGACTTTCTGAGGAATGGAGATATTTCCTCATATGGGGTGCGGTTCTTACCGCCTGTTATATTGCGACCAGATTTGTGCTGCCGCTTTTTACCCCTTTTATAGCTGCTCTTCTGTTGGCAGCAATCATTGACCCTGTTGTGGAACTATTGACAAAGAGGTCTCGTTTGACGAGAGGGGTAAGTGCTTCCGTCAGCCTGATAATTGTGTTTGTCTTGCTGTCAGTCATCATTGCTCTGTTGGTTATCAGAATAGTCGCTGAAGTGCAGGATCTATATAGGTCTTTGCCGCTCTACTACATGAACGCTCAAGAAATTATTGACAGGATCATTTCATACATAGGAAGTGTGACTGAAGATCTTCCCTATTCGGTTATAGAGACAGTAAGGAGGATTCAGTCTCGACTGTATGCCAGTGCTGAAGGGGTGCTTCTGAGTGTTACAAGCGTTGTCATGGGCCTTCCTCGACTCAGCATCAATGTTATCGTCAGCTTCTTCGCTGCGTTTTTCATAAGCCGCGATAAGAAAGAGCTTTCAGAGCACATGGCAAGTCTTGCACCTCTGAGATGGCGTGAGAGAGCAGAAGAAGCAAGGGCAGGGATGATCTCAGCATTACTTGGGTTTATCAGAGCTTATCTCATTCTGATCAGCATAACAGTTGTGGTCAGCATAATCGGTTTCCGGATTGCAGGGATCAAGTACGCTTGGATACTGGGGATCATAGCAGGTATTCTCGATTTAATTCCATTGATCGGACCCGGATTTTTGTATGTACCTATGATCCTCTTTTATCTTGCAGTAAGACAGTTTTACCGGGCTATAGTGATTATGGCTCTCATGGCGGTGCAGTTCTTCGTCAGAAAAGGCATGGAGCCTAAGGTGCTAGGGAGCAACTTAGGTATCCATCCTATTGCGGTGCTTGTTTCCATGTACCTTGGATACAGGCTGCTGGGCACCTATGGAATGATTGTAGGACCGCTTATTGCAGTTTTGCTGAAAGTAACGGTTGCAGTAGGGATATTGCCTTCATGGCCCAGGGAATAGGAGGGAACCTATTGGCTCGTTCCATTGTAGTTTTAGGGTCTACAGGTTCTATTGGAACACAAACACTTGAGGTATGTAAGTGGCATCAAGGCGATATTGAAGTAGTAGGCCTTGCAGCCGGCAGGAACATTGATGTTTTGGAAGGCCAGGTAAGGGCATTTTGCCCCCGCATTGTGGGAATAGCTGATTCTGATGCAGCTTTGGCGTTCAAAGATAGGGTCAGCGATCTACGGATTGAGATCGTATCCGGGAAAGATGCAGCGTCCGAAGTTGCATCATATGAAGATGCAGACCTGGCAGTATGTTCCATTGTGGGGATGGAAGGGCTTATTCCGACGCTTAAAGCGATAGAGAGCGGAAAAACCATCGCCTTGGCAACGAAAGAAGCTCTGGTGTCAGCAGGGCAAATAGTGATGGATGCGGCATCCGGCCGCGGTGTGAAGGTTCTTCCTATTGACAGTGAACATTCTGCCATATTTCAATGCCTCCAAGGGAACGATATAGCCGGAGTGAAAAGACTGATCCTCACCGCATCAGGCGGGCCTTTTCTAAGGCTCAGCAAGGAAGAGATGGAGACTGTCACACCGAAGGAGGCTCTTCGTCATCCCACATGGTCCATGGGCCCTAAAGTCACGATAGACTCAGCAACTCTGATGAATAAATCCCTTGAACTGATAGAAGCGAGATGGCTTTTCGGAGTCAGTCCAGGAAAGATCAGTGCAGTCATCCACAGGCAAAGTGTCGTCCACTCCATGGTGGAGTTTGTTGACGGATCCATACTGGCTCAGCTCGGTTCACAGGACATGAGGCTTGCGATTCAGTACGCTCTTTGTTATCCCCATCGGGTTGAAGGGCACTGCGATAAGCTTGACCTCATTGAAGTGGGGTCTCTTACGTTTGAGGAGCCTGACTTAGAAAGGTTCCCGGCGCTTCGTTTGGGGTACGAGGCCTTGCGGGTAGGAGGCACACTCCCTTGTGTCATGAATGCCGCTAATGAAGAGGCGGTAAGGTTGTTCTTAGGAGAATACATTGGATTCGGTGATATTGCGCGGCTTGTTGAGGAAACAATGCAAAACCACGAGGTGCTGGAAGCCTCGTCCCTGGAGCAGGTGCTTGCTGCTGACGCTTGGGCGAGGGAGCACATTGTGAGACATGCCGGCATAGTAGGGAGATGATTTGGTGCTCGGTTCTGCACTTTTGATGATAATTGCATTTGCGTTTGTGTTTCTCACTTTCGCTTTTTCCCATGAATTCGGACATTTCATTGTAGGTAAAGCTGCAGGTGTACGCGTATATGAATTCAGCTTGGGGTTCGGTCCCGGCATCTACAGGTTTAAGCGCGGGGAGACTGTATACTCCCTGAGACTTCTCCCTGTTGGGGCGTTTGTCAAGTTTGCAGGGCTGGATGAGCCTATTGATCCTGACGATGATGTTGACGATGAGGATCCCAGGAGTTTCAGGTCAAAACCTATTTATCTCAGAGTTCTCACTATCCTGGCAGGCCCCTTCATGAATTTCGTTGTTGCTTTCATCCTTTTTGCCATAGTCTTCGTATCAGTGGGGGTGCCTTCTGCTGTTATCGGAGAGGTATACCATGATACACCTGCCTCACGTGCAGGCATAATGGAAGGGGACAGGATCATCTCAATAAGCGGCACCAGAACTCTTTCTATTGCAGATGTGAAGGAGAAGATCTGGCAGCACCCGGGCGAGCAATTGACCTTTGTAATTGAGCGGGACGGGGAGATAATTGAGCGTAGAGTGACTCCGGAGAGAGATGACACAGGGCATGGTGGAGTCATAGGTGTTTTGCTTTCAGAGATCTGGACACGGAGGGGTGTTCTTGAATCTGTAAGCTACGGCGTAACCTTCACAAAGACCATCTCAAAGAGTCTCATTACCACGATCTGGAGAATGATAACAGGAAAGATGAAGCCTGATGTGGCAGGGCCTATAGGTATAGTCCAGGCAGTGGGACAGACTGCAAAGCTAGGTTTTATCAACGTGCTGTACCTCGCAGGCTTACTAAATGTTAACCTTGGGCTTTTGAACCTTCTTCCCATACCTGTCCTTGACGGAGGGTGGATTGTCCTCCTTCTGCTAGAAGCCATACGCAGGAAGCCTCTTAGCGTAGAACAAGAGGCCTTTGCCAGGATGGTCGGCTTGGCTATTCTTGGGTTCATTATAGTCTATGCCACTTTCTCTGACATTACCAGGCTTGGAGTGCTTGGCGGTTGAAAGTGGAGGAGCGTGTCTTTGTGAGTATTCTGAGACGTAGAACAAGGCAGGTTCTGGTAGGCCCGGTGGGGATAGGGGGAGATGCCCGTATCTCCGTCCAGTCAATGACAAAAACCGATACCAGGGATGTGGAAGCAACTCTTTCTCAGATAAGGAGTCTCAAAGATGCAGGCTGCGATATAGTAAGGTGCGCTGTTCCTGATATGGAAGCAGCTGTTGCTCTGGAGGAGATCAAGAAAAGGTCTCCTCTGCCTATTGTTGCAGACATCCATTTTGATTACAGGCTTGCACTTGCTTCCATTAATGCAGGTGTTGACAAATTGAGGATAAATCCGGGGAACATCGGCGGCAGGGAAAGACTGGGCAAAGTGGCCAAAGCCGCTAAGGCGCGGGGGATTCCCATAAGAGTCGGGGCGAATTCAGGCTCGATTCCCAGGGACCTTCTTTCAAAATATGCAGGGCCGACCTGTGAGGCTTTGGTTGAGAGCGCAAAAAGGAGCATATCGCAGCTTGAAGATGAAGGCTTCGAGGACATAGTTGTGTCGCTGAAAGCATCAGATGTACTGACTACGATAGAAGCCTACCGGGCTTTGGCAAATCTTTGCGATTTCCCGTTGCACCTTGGTGTAACTGAAGCCGGTGGGGTAAGGCCAGGAACAGTTAAGTCTTCCATTGCCATTGGGACACTGCTTATGGAAGGCATAGGCGATACAATCCGTGTATCACTTACTTCGGAACCTGAGGAAGAAGTGCGAGTAGGCATAGAAATACTAAAAAGCGTAGGAATCCGGGTAGACAGTGTAGAAATAATATCATGTCCCACTTGCGGGCGCTGCCGTGGCGACCTGATGAATATTCTAAAGGATGTAGAAGATAGACTAGCGGGTTTGAAATATCCGGTCAAAGTTGCTGTAATGGGATGTGAGGTTAACGGCCCGGGAGAGGCAAGAGAAGCAGATGTCGGTGTAGCTCTGGGTGAGAAATCAGGGTTGATCTTTGCCGGGGGCAATCCACTGGGCCGCGTTGGTGCCGGAGAGATTGTAGAGAAGTTGGTGGAAGAAGTTATAAAGATCGGGAAGGAGAAAATCAGGTTAGAAGATTGTTTGAAGCTTTCTGAGGAGATGGGTAGAAGTGAAGGTGTCTGTAATAATACCTGCTTACAACGAAGGCGGTAGAGTACAGAGAGTAATCTCAGCTGCAAAGAGAGCAAGTTTGCCTTCAGAGATTATAGTGGTAAGTGACGGTTCTACAGATGATACAGCGGAAGTTGCACGTTCGGAGGGAGTACGCGTTGTAGAGCTACCGTACAATCGAGGAAAAGGAGCTGCCATGAAGGCAGGTGTGAGTTCTACAGATGCTGAAGTCTACGTGTTCATCGATGCGGATCTGATAGGCCTCACCCCGAGGCACGTAGACAGTCTAATCCGTCCTGTTGTGGACGGAGAAGCTGATGCGACTTTGGGAGTGTTCGAAGGAGGAAGGGTCACAACGGATTTTGCTCAAAAGGTGACTCCCGGGCTTTCGGGACAGCGTGCAGTAAAGGCTGAGTTTCTCAAGGACCTCTCGGGTATTGAAGAGTCAGGGTTTGGAGTAGAGGTCATGCTAAATAAACATCTGGAGCGGCAGCATGCCAAGGTTAAAAAGGTCGAGCTTCACGGAGTATCTCAGGTCCTCAAGGAGGAGAAAATGGGAGGCCTTGAAGGTTTGGCTGCCCGTCTTAAGATGTATAAAGATATCGTAGCCCAGATGAAATAGGAAAAATCCATGTAGTGTTGACGCAATGCTTTGGCTAAGATATCATATGGGCAACTGAATATCCTATCACATTAAATTCGATGATGAAGAGGAGTAGGGTGGCGCTGCCCTAAGAGAGGGAGGCCGTAATGTGGTGAGAGCCTGCCGGGACAAGCACACTCCGAAGGTCGCTTCTGAGAATTGGCATCGAACGAGTTTGGTTTAGATTGCATCTCCAGTAGATGTTAACGGGTAAGGCCCGTTACAGCCGAAAGAGAGTTTGCAGTGTCAATTCTGATGGTTTTGTGCTGACCTGCAAAAAACAAGGTGGTACCGCGGAAGATGGCTCCTTTCGCCCTTGGGGCGAAGGAGCCTTAATAATTTCTAAACGAACAGGTGAACGAAAGGAGGAAGGCAAGGAGCTATGGCAGATGAAAAGAAGATGAAAACAAAGAATGAAAGCCACCTGCCTACTGTTTATAATCCCCTCGAGTTCGAAAGCAAGATCTATGAAAGATGGCTGGAGGACGGACTTTTCCATCAAGAAGTCCAACCCGGAAGCGAGCCTTTTTGCATAGTGATTCCCCCGCCGAACATTACAGGGGAGCTGCATATAGGGCATGCCCTGGACAACACGCTTCAGGATATCCTGATAAGGTGGCACAGAATGCTAGGGCACAACACTGTGTGGATTCCCGGAACAGACCATGCAGGCATTGCCACGCAAGTTAAGGTGGAAGCCGCCCTTGCCAAAGAGGGTTTGACCAGACATGACCTGGGAAGGGAGAAATTCGTGGAGCGTGTCTGGGAATGGAAGAACAAGTACGGCGGGACTATACGGAAACAACTCCAAAGGCTCGGTGCGTCCTGTGATTGGGAAAGGGAAAGGTTTACCATGGATGAAGGCCTTTCTAAAGCAGTCCGCCGGGTGTTTGTAAGCCTTTATGAGAAAGGGCTGATATACAAAGGGGCCTACATTGTGAATTGGTGTCCCAGGTGCCATACGTCTTTGTCTGATCTCGAAGTCGAACATGAAGAGACAGAAGGGGCCTTGTATTACATCAACTATCCTTTCGCAGACGGCGAAGGTTATATACAGATTGCGACAACACGCCCTGAGACGATGCTGGGCGACACTGCAGTTGCGGTAAACCCTGATGATCCCAGATACAAGGACATTATCGGCAAGAACGTGATCCTCCCTGTAATGAACAGGGAAATACCGGTTATTGCAGATGAATGGGCAGACCCTGAGTTCGGGACAGGGGCTGTTAAAGTGACTCCTGCCCATGACCCCAACGACTTTGAGATTGGAGTCAGGCATTCTCTGCCTTCAGTTAAAGTCATCGACGAAAGCGGCAGAATGACTGAGGAGGCAGGTAAGTATCAGGGGCTTGACAGGTATGAATGCCGCAAAGAACTAGTGGCTGAGCTGGAAGCCTTAGGATACTTGGTCAAAATAGAAGAGCACGCTCACTCTGTCGGACACTGCCAGAGGTGCCATACATCAGTTGAACCTTTGGTTTCTGAACAATGGTTCGTGAGAATGAAACCCCTTGCAGAGCCTGCCATCAAAGCCGTTGAAGAAGGCAAGGTAAGGTTTGTGCCTGAGAGATTCCGCAAGGTGTATCTGAACTGGATGGAAAATGTCCATGATTGGTGCATATCAAGGCAGCTCTGGTGGGGACACAGGATTCCGGTCTGGTACTGCAATGAATGTAACGAGGTAATTGCTCAAGTGGACACTCCTAACAAATGCACAAAATGTGGTTCCGAGGATTTGACTCAGGATCCTGATGTTTTGGACACATGGTTCTCTTCTGCCCTGTGGCCATTCTCTACAATGGGGTGGCCTGAGGAAACGCCTGACCTTAAGCATTTCTACCCTACCTCAGTTCTGGTCACAGGATATGACATCATTTTCTTTTGGGTAGCCAGGATGATAGTGATGGGTCTTGAGTTCATGAACGATGTGCCGTTCCATGACGTCTTGATTCACGGATTGGTGAGAGCATCCAGCGGTGAGAAGATGAGCAAATCCCTTGGCACGGGAGTGGATCCTCTGGAGGTCATCGACAAATACGGTGCAGACGTGCTCAGGTTCACTCTTATTATGGGTAACACTCCGGGAAATGACATAAGGTTCAGAGATGAGAGGCTGGAAGCAAGCAGAAATTTCGGAAACAAGCTGTGGAATGCTTCAAGATTCGTCATTATGAACCTTGACGGTTTCAGCCTTGATTCAACAGGAGATGTGGAACTCTTAGCCCGTGAGATAGAAGCTGACCTGACATTGGCTGACAGGTGGATAAGGAGCAGGGCCAACAAGATCGCAAAAGAAGTCTCAGACTACTTGAAGGAGTACGAAATCGGCGAAGCTGCCCGGACTCTGTACAATTTCACATGGGACGAATTCTGCGATTGGTACATTGAGATCGCAAAGTCAAGGCTGTATTCTGACAATGAAAAGGCCAGAAGATGTGCACAGTATGTCTTATGGGAGACCTTGAAGAAGACTGTTAAGCTTCTCCATCCGTTTATACCTTTCATCACTGAGCGGATATGGAGATTACTGCCGGAAACCTCCGGAAGCGTTGTAGTTGCCGACTGGCCGCGATTTGATGACAGTCTGGAAGATCCTGAGGCTGAGGCGGCCATGGGTATTGTCATGGATACAGTGAGAGCTATCAGGAATATAAGGTCAGAGATGAATGTGCCTCCTCAGAGGAAAATCGAAGCTGTTATTGTGGCGGACAGGGCTGCATCTTCTGTGTTGGAGGAAAACAGCGAAACGATAGGTACGCTTTCCGGCCTAAGCAGCATGGTGATTAAGGAGCATCTAGACATTAAACCTGAGAAAGCTGCTTCACAGATCATACCCGGCGCTGAAATATATGTGCCGCTTAAAGGGGTAATTGATCTTGATGTTGAAATCCGGAAGCTGGAGAAAGGCTTAGATGCCACGCTAGCAGCCATTACCAGGTCTCAAGAGAAACTAAGCAACAAGGGGTTCTTGGAAAAGGCCAGGGAAGAAGTTGTTGAGAAGGAACGAGAGAAACTCAGTGAGTACCTGGCGAAAGAGGAGAGGCTACAAAAGCGGCTGAAAGAATTGAAGGAGTGACAGTTCAAGTTATGGATTATGAAGAGGCCATAGCCTTTCTTCGGGAACTCGGTAAATTCGGGATCAATATAGGCCTTGAGCGGAACCTTGCCTTGTCCGAGGAGCTCGGCAGCCCTGAACGGAAGTTTCACGTGGTGCATGTGGCAGGCACCAACGGAAAAGGTTCAGTATGTGCAATGGTTGATTCCGTTCTCCGAAGCGCAGGTTTTCGTGTCGGCCTGTTTACCTCTCCCCATCTTTTTTCCTACACTGAGAGGATTCGGATTGGGGGGAGGCCGATTCCCAGGGCGAGATTTGCCGAGTTGATGACAGAATTAAAGCCGGTTTTTCAAAGGATCGCAAACGATCCTGAACTTGGCCCTCCGACTGAGTTTGAAATAGGGACTGCCCTTGCTTTTTTGTATTTTGCCTCAATGAACGTGGATTTCGCCGTAGTCGAAGTAGGGCTGGGAGGCAGGTTGGATTCTACTAATATCGTGCTGCCGAAGGTATCAGCCATTACATCCATCAGCCTGGAACATACGAGCATACTCGGGAATACGCTGGAGGAGATCGCAAGGGAAAAGGCGGGAATCATAAAGCAAGGGGTTCCGGTTGTCGTAGGACGCCAGCACCCTTCCGCGCTCCGAGTGATAGAAGAGGAGGCAGGGTTGAAGTCTGCCCCTCTTACCCTGTTTGGCAGCGACATAGAGGTGCACAGAAAGTCGGGGTCCATTGAGGGGCAGGTCTTTTCAGTCAGGGTCAAAGATCGCATCTATGATTCCCTGGAGATCCCCTTAATAGGAGCGCACCAGGTTGACAATGCAGCAGTTGCGGTAGGCATCGTAGAGGCCTTACGGGAGCTTGGAGTGGATATAAGAGAGGCACAACTTAGAACCGGGCTTAAGCTTGCATCATGGCCGGGGAGGCTGGAGGTTCTGCAGCGCAGGCCGCTGGTTCTGGTAGACGGCGCCCATAATCCGGCAGGCGTAAAGAGACTTCGGGAAGCAATTCCCGAGATAGTCGGTAACCGGCCTGTTACATCAGTGGTGGGCATATCCCGGGATAAACCCGCCGGGGAGATGGTCCAAGAGATCTCAACGTTTGCCCACACTTTCATTGCAACTCAAGCCACATCATCAAGATCCGGCATGGTAGATCCATCCGAGCTGCAGACCCTTGCTGAGAAGCTCGGAATGCAGGCGGAAGCTATCCCCAATCCTATAGAGGCTGTAGAGAAAGGGCTGCAAGAAACAGCATGTGCCGGTGCATTGGTGGTTTCAGGCTCTATTTACCTTGTAGGCAATGTCCGCAGGCATCTCCTGCAAACAGCCGGAGAACTGCCTATGAGCAAGAGATTAGTGATATTTGTGGGCGCTTTCGGATCCGGAAAGACTGAGATCTCTTTGAATTTTGCAGAACGCTTACGTGACGAAGGCAAAAGAGTTGCAATCGTCGACTTTGATATTGTAAATCCGTATTTTAGGTCCCGTGAAGCACAGTCAGGCATGGAAAGCCTTGGGATAAGCGTCATCTCGTCCAATCCCGGCCTTGAAGCAGCAGATCTTCCGGCGATCTCTCCTGCTGTACTTGGCGCTTTTCAAGATCCCACACTTCACGTAGTGATTGATGCAGGAGGAGACCCGGTAGGTGCTAAGGTTCTCTCCGGGTTCAGGCGGCAATTTGAGGCTGCAGGTTATGACATGTATTTCGTGATAAATGCAAATCGTCCGTTTACCCGGGATGCAGCAGGTGCTTTAAAGATGCTTGAATCGATTGAGAGGGCATCAGGCCTTTCTGTGACAGGACTCGTCAGCAATACCCACTTGGGTAAGGATACGACACCTGACGATATTCTGAGAGGAATAGATATTTCAGAGTCTCTCGGTATAGAATTAGACCTTCCCTTGGTCTTTGCGTGTGCCGGCAGGGATTTGGCCGGAAAAGTCGAAGACTCCCTCAAAACCAGGCTGCTTGAACTTGACCTCCATATGCGTCCTCCGTGGGAGCGGATCTCTTAATAGCTTAGAAGGAAAGTCTTGTTATGTGAGGTAATATTACTAGATAGACGGCGCTAAGGAGGAGTGCAGGATGCCCGATGGAAAAACCAGATCCAGAGAGCAGTCTATATGGCTCATAATGGTATGGATTGTGACGCTGGCAGCCATGGTAGGACTCGGTGTCCTAATCGGTAAATATGTTTTAAGCTATTATGCATCATCTTTACAGACACCTCGATCCAGTCAAGCCCTGACAACCCAACAGCGAATAGCAAGTAGTGACAGCACGCAAAAGGACGAGACGCCGGCATCCTCCATCGCTACCGGGGCGGAGCAAGTACCGGCTCAAACCAAGCCCCAAGAGCCGGCTGCCGGTACCCAGACCCAGCCGGGGATAACCGGAGTCGCATCAGGATCTGTCCTGTACAAAGTCCAAGTGGGAGAGTTTTATGACAGAAGCGAGGCAGAGAAAGTCGCCCGTGTCCTTGAAGAAGCAGGATATCCTATTTACATTACACCCGGTGCGCCGCATAGGATTCAAGTAGGCGCATTTCAGAATAAAGCCAACGCAGATGCCTTGAAAGAGCAATTGGAGGCTGAAGGATATTCTGTAGTCATCCAGTGACGGATTATGCTTCGAGATGGAGGGTGGAAACCAGGTGCAGCTTAAGGATATTGCCAGAATCCTTGAGGCGGAAGTCCTCACGTGCGAGGACAAGCTTAACTGTACAGTGGAAGCTGCTTGCGGGTGCGATCTAATAAGTGATATGTTGGCATTTACGAAAGAGAAGATGATTGTCCTTACAGGATTGGTATCTCCCCAGATCATCCGTGCAGCCGAGATGGTGGATCTTTCCGGTGTCGTATTTGTCCGCGGTAAGAGGCCTACACCTGACATCATTGAATTAAGTGAAGAATTAGGCATTCCGATTATGTGCACGCACTATCCGTTGTATGAGTCAGCAGGCTTGCTGTTTGCTGCAGGCTTGCCCGGGTGGAGGCATTGGCCTCGTGCTGTGGGAGGATCGGAGGATGCGCCTTGAGTTCCCGGTTGCAGGCCGGGATTTCCAAGCTGCGGGAGGAGCAGCACAAAAGATTAAGCGGACTCTTCGTCAGATAGGTATAGATGCAGAAACCGCCCGACGTGTAGGCATAGTTGCGTATGAGGCGGAGATGAATATCGTGATACACGCTTTTTCAGGTAAGGTGGGCGTGGACATATTGCCTGAAAGGATCAATGTTTTTGCTTATGACCAGGGCCCCGGCATTGCTGACATCGATCTGGCAATGCAAGTAGGGTACTCAACAGCTCCAGAAGATATTAAGGAGATGGGATTCGGAGCAGGATTAGGCCTTCCTAACATGAAACGGTATTCAGACAACCTCGTGATAGAGTCAGAAGTAGGTTGCGGGACGAGTATCCGAGCAGTGATAAACTTACCGACGAAAGAAGGAAGTTGATCATGGGGCAGTTATTCCACTCAGTTTTGCTCATTGAGGAAAAGTGCCGCGGATGCACCAGGTGCATTAAGAACTGTCCTACAGAAGCTATCCGGGTGAGAGCAGGTAAAGCCAGGATCAACGCAGAACGATGTACAGATTGCGGTGAGTGTATCAGGACATGTGACAACTATGCGAAAACAGCCATTACTGACCCTTTGTCAAGACTGAAAGATTACGAGTATGCCATCGCTCTACCCGCTCCTGCCTTGTACTCTCAATTCGGCCCCGATGTTGACCCCGCAACAGTATTGGCTGCACTCATAGATATGGGATTTGACGATGTTTTTGAAGTTGCTTACGGTGCAGACATATCCACCTTCCTGACTGTAGAGTACCTCAGGAGGAATAAGAGAAAGGGGCCAATGATCTCAGCTGCGTGCCCCGCTGTTGTTAGGCTGATTCAGGTTCGCTTCCCTGCATTAATCGACTCCTTGATTCCTGTGGATTCACCTATGGCGTGCTCAGGGAAGCTGGCGAAAGAGGCGAAAAGCAGGGAGCTTGGAATCTGTGAAGGTAAGATCGGGGCTTTCTTCATCACTCCGTGCCCTGCCAAGGTCACATGGGTCAGAGAAGCGAATAACCTTGGCAGTTTTGCTGTAGACGGAGCTATATCCATCTCTGATGTCTATGGAGAGGTTGCAAAAAGGCTGCCTGAAGTCATACCTCCTTATCCTAAACCCAAGGCATCATCTGCCGGAGCAGGTTGGGGGCGCACAGGGGGCGAGCGTATTGCAGCGGGAATAGGGAAGAGCCTCGTGGTGGATGGAATACATAATGTCATAGACGTCCTCGAGCAGCTGGAAATGGGCAAGCTTTCTGACATAAGATTTGTGGAAGCTCAGGCCTGTACAGGAGGATGTGTCGGTGGGGCTCTGACCGTACTTAACCCGTTCATAGGCAGAATGAACCTGGAAGCCTTAGTTGCCAGATTGGAGACGCCTCCTAATCTCTTTGAAGAGCTTGACATAGATCTTAACCTTCTGAGACGTTTTGATGAGTTTGCTATTAAACCCCAGATCGTAGCAGTGCCTGCGTTCAGGCTTGACCAAGATGTATCTCGGGCTATCAGCAAAGCAGAGATGATAGAGAAGGTAGTAAACGAGCTGCCAGGGCTTGACTGCGGTTCGTGCGGCAGCCCCCATTGCCGTGCACTTGCTGAGGATATCGTCCAGGGGCTTGCTGTTGACACTGACTGTGTCTTTAAACTGCGGGAAGAGATCGAAATCCTTGCTGAACAGCTCTTTGAAATGGCCAAGAAGAGCCCGCCTGCTCTAAAGGATAATGACGCTTTTTCAAAGCCTTGGGAGTGATGGTATGGATCGTAGGGTGACAGTGGGCGATATCGCAAAGGAACTTGAATGTGAAGTAGTAGCGGGGAAAAGCTGCTTGGACAATGAGGTATCTTTCGGGTATTCGTCGGATCTCCTGAGCGATGTCATGGCAGGCGCAGGGCCTGGAGATGTCTGGGTTACTGTGCAGGTACACCAGAATATCATTGCTGTTGCAAGCCTTACCGGGATCTCCGCGATTATTGTCGCAGGGGGAGCTGCTCCTGCCGATGAGACTGTTCTTCGGGCCAATGAAGAAGGGATCCCGCTGCTGACCACGGCAAAACCTTCTTTTGAGGTGGCAGGCAGGCTGTACAGCATGGGTATCAGAGGCAGGGTAAAGACGTGATGCGGGGAGGAGGGCTAAGTGAAGCTCTTTTTTGCTGATCTCCACATCCACACAGCTCTTTCCCCTTGTGCTGAGAATGAGATGACTCCGCCTGCGATAATCAAGGCTGCAAAAGCCGAAGGACTGGACATTATCGGTATCTCCGACCATAATTCCGCAGAGAATGTGGTGGCAGCTATCGAGGCAGGTGCGGCTGAAGGCGTAACCGTCATAGGCGGAATTGAGGTCCAGACTGTAGAAGATGTCCATGTCCTGACATTTTTTCCGTGTGTAGACACGTTGTTCCGGTGGCAGGATGAAGTCTATTCCGCTTTGCCTGATATTGAGAATGACGAGAAAAGGTTCGGAGAGCAACTATTGATGGATTCCAATGGCAATGTAACAGGTAAATTACGGACCTTTCTTCTTGCGTCTACATCTATGAGCGTTGACTATGTGGGGAAAAGGGTCAGGGAATTGGGCGGCCTCGTTATACCTGCGCACATTGACAGGCCGTCATTCAGCCTCATAAGGAACCTTGGTTTTGTTCCTGATACGCTTCTGCCTTGTTGTGTTGAGATATCGAAAAACACAAGCTCCGGATCGGCGAAGGAACGTTTTTCTTCTATTGCCGGGCTTCCTGTTATCAAGTCATCAGATGCTCACAGGTTAAGCGAAATATCGGCATATACAGAAATCCTGATGGAGGAGGCAAGTTGGGAGGAACTCCTGCTTGCTCTCGCATTTGTCGGTGGGCGAAGTATAAGGCCTCTTGATATTGTGTGTTAACTACAGTGGGTTAGAACCCGAGAAACGGGGAGGGATCATGTGCGAGAGCTTTCTCTTCATATCCTTGACATAGCTCAAAACTCTATAGAATCAGGAGCTCGAAACATAGAGATCCTAATCGATGAAGACGAGTCTTCCGATGTTTTGACAATCGTAATTGCTGATGACGGCAAAGGGATTCCACCTGAGATCCTAAAGAGCATTACAGATCCTTTTGTCACAACGAGAAAAACGCGCCGGGTTGGCCTTGGAATCCCCCTGTTTCAGGAGGCTGCAAGAATGGCAGGAGGGGATTTGGAGGTTCGCTCAACAGTCGGGGAAGGGACCGAGGTCATAGCTGAGTTTAAGCTGAGCAGTATTGACAGGGCGCCTCTCGGGGATATGGCGGAGACGATGGCTCTCTTAATGGTCCTGAATCCCGATGTGAATTTTAGATACGAGCATACCCGGGGGTATGCCAAATTTGTGTGCAGCACTGACGCTTTAGTAGAGATGCTTGGAGATACACCTATTTGGAGTCCGTCTGCAGTGCCTGTTATACGCAGTATAATCAGGGAAGGGCTCAGGAATGTCCAGGCTTCGTAAACCGGTCGCTGTTGATGTCGGAGGTTATAGGCCTTATGAAAGAGCGGGGAAGAGTGATTGAGACTCTAGGCAACGTGGCTAAAGTTGAGATATTCAGGAGAGACGAATGCAGCCGCTGCAAAGTATGCGGGTTTGGATCGAGAGATAAGATTGTAGCGCATGCCACAAACACAGTAGGCGCAAAGGCACGTGATGAAGTTGAGCTTGAGTTGGAAGGCTCACAGGTAGTGAGGGCAGCTGCGATTATGTACCTCGTGCCTCTTGCGTTTTTCTTAGTAGGCCTTTATCTTGGAAATCTATATGCATCCTACATCCATAGGCAGGATATTGCAGCTGTTGCTTCAGCGGTTTTGGGTTTCGCATTGCTGGGCCTTTCATACGTGTTGATTTCTCAATACAGCAGGGGGCCTGCCATTTCCCAATACCGGGCAAAGATTATCAGGATAGTGAGTAGGGACCAAGATTGAAGGTGAGGGGATATAGATATTTATAATAAATCATGAAAAATGAAAAAAGGGATTGTGAAATTTAGCACAAAGTAGTAAGCTATTAGAGAGAATGTGGGACCGTAGGGTTTGAATTCCAGATGTAAGAAGGGTAAGTCGTGGGAGGTGTCGCATGTGAAAACAGTTGAAGACCTTGAACGGATCAGGAAGCAAGCTAAGGCGATGACAAGACTGAGAGAAAGCGCGGAGACTACTAAGATTGTAGTAGCTATGGGGACGTGTGGGATTGCGGCAGGCGCCCGTGAAACTCTGTCAGCCATTATGGATGAGCTTGCAAGGCGGAATCTTCAGGATGTTATTGTGACTCAGACAGGTTGTATCGGACTATGCGAACAGGAGCCAATCATCGCTGTGATGATACCGGGCAGAGAGAAAGTGTCGTACGGAAGAGTGTCTCCGGAAAAAGCGCGTCAGATTGTGGCCAGCCATGTTGTAAATGGCCAGGTAGTCGGCGAGTGGGTCATTCCAACAGGTTAAACAACAGAAAAGAGCGCCTTTCATGAAAAGGGGGCTTTAAAATGGATGTCGTGTCCATGAGCCTGGATAGTTTGGAATCGGCCGTTAAGGAGATTGTTCAGCGGCATGGTGGAAGTGAGTATGAACTTGTTGCTATCTTGAACGATGTTCAGAAGGTGTGCGGGTACCTTCCTGAAAGTGCGCTCATCCAGGTTGCTAAGGGCCTTGATGTGCCTCTCTCAAAGGTGTATGGTGTCGCTACCTTCTACAGCCTGCTTTCTGTGGAACCCTTGGGAGAACACGTAATCAGAGTCTGCGAGAATGCCCCTTGCCATCTGTTAGGCGCAGAGTCTTTAGTCGATGTTCTCCAAAAGGAGCTCGGGATTCCCATGGGTGGGACTACAAGTTGCGGCAAGTTTTCTCTTAAGTACACCAGTTGTCTCGGAGTATGCGGTGTTGCACCGGCGATTATGATCGATGATGAAGTGTACGGTAACCTCACGCCCGATGATATTCCGGTTATTCTTGACAAATACAGATGACATCCGGGGAGGAGGTGGCGATCGATGCGATTCTACCGTTCACATGTCCTGGTATGTGGGGGAACTCCATGTGTTCTCGAAGGATGCACAGCAGTTCGTGACGCACTGATAGGTGAGTTAAAGCGCCTGGGTCTTGATGAAGAAGTAAGGGTAGTTGAAACCGGCTGCTTAGGCCCGTGTGATCTCGGACCTGTAATTGTCGTTTACCCCGAAGGGACTCTGTATGAGAAAGTCAAGGTCTCTGACGTTCCAAGAATAGTTGAGGAGCATCTTCTAAAAGGCAGGATTGTACGGAGCCTTACAGGCGAAGGCAGGGTTCTGGGGATTGCTAGATATGAAGAGCCTCAATATCTTGAAGTGCAAGAGCGGATTGTCCTTAGAAATTGCGGTATTATCGATCCTTCCTCTATCGAAGAGTACATCGCTGCCGACGGGTATAGAGCTTTAGCAAAGTGTCTGACTGAGATGGAACCTTCTGATGTCATAGAAGTTGTCAAGGAGTCCGGTCTTGTGGGCAGAGGAGGAGCTGCGTTTCCCACAGGCCTTAAATGGAACTTTACAGCGAAAGCTGATGCTGATGAGAAGTTCATCATATGCAATGCAGATGAAGGGGAACCCGGTACGTTTAAGGATCGCCTGATTTTGGAAGGAGATCCCCATAGTATAATTGAGGCTATGGCTATTGCCGGGTATGCGGTGGGAGCCAATCGAGGTTTCGTCTACATAAGGGGTGAGTACGGCCTTTCCATCGACCGGATAAACGAAGGAATTAAGCAGGCAAAAGCCATGGGATTACTGGGTGAGGACATCCTTGGATCAGGCTTTTCTTTTGACATAGAGATACGAAGAGGTGCAGGCGCCTACGTGTGCGGTGAGGAGACTGCCCTTATTGAGTCGATGGAAGGCGGCAGAGGAGAGCCGAGGGTCAAGCCCCCGTATCCAAGCACCCATGGTTTCCTCGGAAAGCCTACTGTGGTGAATAACGTAGAAACACTGGCCAATATCCCTCCGATAATACTTGACGGGTCCGACTGGTTCAGAGGATTCGGCACATCTAGGTGTCCGGGCACTAAGGTCTTTACCATGACAGGGGACATCAACTGCAAAGGCCTCATTGAAGTGCCTATGGGTATCACCTTGCGCAAGATTATCTATGAGATAGGAGGAGGGATTCCCGGGGGCAGGAAGTTTAAGATGGCGCAGACCGGAGGGACTTCCGGAGGGTGTCTCCCCGCTGAGATGCTTGATGTGCCCATGGATTACTTTACCCTTCCTGAGATGGGATCCGCCCTTGGATCAGGCGCATTGCTGATAATGGATGACAGCCACTGCATAGTTGATATCGCAGAATCCTTCATGAGGTTCTTTGCAAGCGAATCGTGTGGGAAATGTGTTCCCTGCCGTGAAGGCACGGCCAGATTGCACGATATCGTAAAGAAGCTCGCGGAAGGTAACGGAACCGGAGAAGACATTAGGCTCTTGGAAGATCTGAGCCATACCATGCAAAGAACGGCTCTCTGCGGGCTTGGTCAGTCTGCCCCTGTGCCCATCATGACTATGCTCAAGTATTTCAGGGATGAGTTTGAATCTCATATTAAAGACAGGCTGTGTCCCACAGGGACATGCAGGCTGTGACTTCACTTTGCTCCATAACGGAAGGAGTGATAGAAGGTGGCAGTGGTAACGATAGACGGCCAGAAAGTCCAGGTAGATGCCGGTACTACCATTCTTGAGGCCGCTCGGAAGCTGAGCATTGATATCCCCACTTTGTGCCATCATCCTGACCTGGAAGTCCAAGCCGTTTGCCGTGTTTGCGTCGTAGAGATAGAAGGAGAGAAACTGCTTCAACCTGCATGTGCCTATCCGGTAAGGGACAACATGGCAGTCCGCACAAACACACCTGATGTCAGACGGGCAAGGAGAGTAAACCTCGAGCTTATCCTCGCTCATCACCCCACTGACTGCCTCCAATGCGTCAGGAATCAGAATTGTGAGCTTCAAGCACTGGCTGAAAGGTTAGGGATGAGAGAGGTTCGCTTTGAGCATAAACTACGTGGCCTTCGCCTGGATGAGTCGACTCCGTCAATAGTACGCGAACCTGACAAATGCATAGTATGTCGCAGATGCGTAGCTATGTGCCGGGATGTGCAGGCTGCGACCGTGTTGTGGCCGGTGGGGAGAGGCCAGGACACAGTGGTGGTGCCTGCATGTGAGAGGGACTTGGCAGATGTTGCATGCGCCCTGTGTGGACAGTGCATACATGCGTGTCCTGTAGGGGCGATTGCGGAGCGAGATGATACAGAAAAGGTTTACCGGGCACTTGCAGATCCTACCAAACACGTAGTTGTCCAGACTGCACCTGCTACAAGGGTCAGCATTGGCGAGGAGCTGGGCTTCCCGCCGGGTAAGATTTTCACAGGGAAACTTGTTGCAGCTCTCAGAAGGCTAGGATTTGACAAGGTCATGGATACAGACTTCACTGCTGACCTGACGATTATCGAAGAAGGACATGAGCTTCTGAAAAGAATTAAGGAAGGCGGCCCTCTTCCACTGATTACTTCGTGCAGCCCCGGCTGGATTAAGTTCGGCGAGCATTTCTTCCCGGATCTTTTGGATCATGTCTCTACATGCAAGTCGCCGCAGCAAATGTTCGGGGCCTTGGTGAAGACCTATTATGCGAAGAAAGCAGGGATAGATCCGAAGGATATATTCTCAGTATCCCTTATGCCGTGCACTGCTAAGAAGTTTGAAGCGGAGCGCCCTGAGATGGCTTCTTCAGGCTATCAAGATGTCGATGTCGTCCTCACCAGCAGAGAACTGGGTAGGATGATGCGTGAGGCAGGGATTGATTTTGCGAATCTCCCTAATGAGGAGCATGACGACCCAATGGGCATTTCCACCGGCGCAGCTGCGATTTTCGGTGCTACCGGCGGGGTTATGGAGGCTGCATTGAGGACGGTATATGAAGTGGCAACAGGCCTGGACCTGCCCAGTATCGACTTTCATGAAGTCAGAGGCCTTGAAGGGATAAAAGAGGCAGAGGTAATGCTTGGCAATATGAAAGTCAGGGTGGGGATCGCCCACGGTCTCGCCAACAGCAAGAGGATCTTGGAAATGGTGAGAGACAAGGAGAGGGAATACCACTTCATTGAGATAATGGCATGTCCAGGCGGTTGTGTTGGCGGAGGAGGCCAACCCATACCGACTAATATGGAAATACGCGGGATTCGCGGTAATGCGCTGTATGAAGCAGACCGCCTGCTGCCGCTCAGGAAGTCTCATGATAACCCTGCGATAAAGCAACTCTATGAAGAATTCTTGATGCAACCGCTTGGGGAAGTGTCCCACCGGCTTTTGCATACTCACTACACAAAACGCAGCAAGTATCCGGTTTCCAAGGACACCTGCGGTTGATCGCGGAGTCTAGGTGGCGCCTATCCTGCCTTAAGCGGAAAGACAGATGAATCGTGTTATAGAGCGGCGCTGGTGCGCCGCTTTATAACAACGTTTGAGAGCTTTCCAAGCCTTTTCAAAACTGAAGCTATTCGTATGTGGAGGGGAGCAGAGTGGAGCAAAAGAACATACCAGACGTTGTTATCAGGCGCCTCCCCGTATACCTTAGGGTTCTCGAGAACCTTCCCGAGGACTTCCATGAAAATGTGATTTCCTCGTTTGAACTGGGTGAAAGGTCAGGTGTGACTCCTGCCCAGGTCAGGAAGGATCTAAGTATGGCCGGCGCCTTCGGTAAACAGGGGCTGGGCTATGATATCCATGTTCTGCAAGACAAACTCAAGAAGATCCTTAATTTAGACAAAGAAATAAGGGTTGCAATTATCGGTGTCGGGAGTCTGGGCCATGCGATTGCCAGGTATATAACGCAAAGGTACAGCGCGGAAAGGGATTACCATCTTAGATTAGTTGCCCTCTTTGACACCGATCCCGGGGTGTTAGGTGAAGTTATCGGCGGTATAGAGGTACATCACATAGACAGCTTCCGCGAGAAGGCTCGAGAGCTCAAATTCAGAATGGTTGTCATAGCTGTTCCTGCTGAGGCTGCTCAAGCCGTGATGAACGAGTGTGCTGTTGCAGGAATCGAGGCAGTTCTTAACTTTGCACCTGTCCACTTGAAAGCCCCTGAAGGCATAAGGATTCATAATACAGATCTTAGCATCGACCTGATGCACTTAGCTTATTACCTTTAGACTGTGGGAAGGATTAGTTAAAGTCGTATCGAATATACATCGTGGTTATTGTAGGCGTACTAACAATTGCACCAGGATACATTCTCCGGATTTTGGGACGTAACTCATGTCAGGTTATGGGCAAGGAGGAATAATATGTATAGAATTCTCAAGAAAGAAATGTTAGCGCCTAAGATCAAGCTGATTCAAGTTTATGCCCCTGAAATATGTACGCATGCACGCCCAGGGCAGTTCGTCATCTTAAGGATGCATGAAAAAGGAGAACGGATACCGCTGACAATAGCAGACAGCGACCGGGATACTGGCTTGCTGACTTTGGTATTTCAGGAGGTCGGGAAGAGCACGACAGAGCTGGGGATGCTTTCGGAAGGTGATTCCATTTTAGATATAGTCGGCCCTCTCGGAACCGCAAGAGACATCGAAAAGCTGGATTGTGTCGTGTGTGTTGCAGGGGGAGTGGGGGTTGCTCCCATGTATCCTGAGGCAAAAGCCTACCACCTGCTGGGAACCAGGGTCATATCGCTTATCGGTGCACAGACAAAAGATATGTTGATATTTAAGGACAGGATGGAAAAAGTCAGTGATGAGGTCTACTACAGCACAGATGACGGGAGCTTCGGACATAAAGGTTTTGTAACTGAGATTCTCTGCAAATTGCTGGAAGACGGGCTGCGTCCTGATGAGGTAATAGCCATAGGTCCTCTTCCAATGATGCGTGCAGCTGCAAGAGTTACTGAAAGGTTCGGAGTTAAGACTGTTGTCAGTTTGAATGCGATTATGGTAGACGGCACAGGGATGTGCGGTTCATGCCGCGTGACAGTAGATGGAGAAGTTAAGTTTTCATGTGTTGAAGGTCCTGCGTTTGACGGTCATAAAGTGGATTTTGATGAATTGATAGCACGACAAAACCGATTCTTGGCAGAGGAGAAACTTGCCTTGGAGCGATATCTGGCCGGCGTGGGGGGATGCAAATGTCATCAAAAGTAAGACAACCAAGACAAGAAATGCCGAAACAACAACCTGATGTCCGTTCTAAGAACTTCCAAGAGGTAGCATTAGGTTACACAGAAGAGCTGGCAGTGGCTGAAGCTAATCGCTGCATTCAATGTCCGAAAAAGCCTTGCGTCTCCGGGTGCCCTGTCGGTGTAGATATTCCTGAGTTTATAGACCTTATTGCTAAAGGAGACTTCCTCGGAGCGGCAAGAAAGATTAAAGAGAAAAACAGTCTGCCTGCTATGTGCGGCCGTGTGTGTCCCCAGGAAACCCAGTGTGAGGCAGTGTGCACTCTGGGTAAGAGGGGCGAGCCTGTGGCAATAGGGGCTCTTGAGCGTTTTTGTGCTGATTACGAAAGAATGCACGGGGACCCACTTTCTGATGCCCAGCGTTCTGATGGGTCTTCCGGAAGAGTTGCAGTCGTCGGCTCAGGCCCGGCAGGTTTAACATGTGCCTCTGAGCTTGCGAAGCTTGGATACAAAGTTGTTTTATTTGAATCTTTGCACGACACAGGTGGCGTGCTTAGATACGGTATACCTGAGTTTCGTTTGCCTAAAGCTATTGTGGATGAGGAGGTGGAATACATCAAGAGTCAAGGCGTAGAAATACGCCTGAATGTGCTTGTAGGTGCAACGGTTACAGTGGATGAGCTTTTCCAGGAAGGGTTTGATGCGATATTTCTGGGGACAGGTGCAGGATTGCCATATTTCCTGGGAATACCCGGGGAGAACCTGAACGGCGTATATTCGGCAAATGAGTTCCTGACCAGAGTGAACCTGATGAAAGCCTACAGGTTTCCTGATTATGATACCCCGGTTTGGGTAGGGAAGCGTGTTGCAGTTGTAGGCGGAGGGAATGTCGCCATGGATTCAGCCAGGACCGCACTGCGGCTGGGCGCAGAAAAAGTGACAGTTGTGTACAGGCGTTCAAGGGCGGAAATGCCTGCGAGGCTTGAAGAGATTGAAAATGCTGAGGAAGAAGGGATTGAGTTTTATCTCCTTGCAAACCCGGTCCGCATTCTCAGCGATGACAAAGGCTGGGTTAAGGGGATGGAGTGCGTCAGGATGGAGTTGGGAGAGGAAGACTCCAGCGGTAGGCGCAGGCCTGTCCCTGTTCCCGGTTCAGAATTCATCCTTGACGTTGATACTGTAATATCAGCTGTTGGTACAGATCCTAATCCTCTGTTAGTCAGGACTATTCCCGGACTTGATTTGGGAAGGCGCGGGAATGTTATTATTGATGAAGAAACAGGAATGACGAATATACCTGGAGTGTTTGCAGGTGGTGACATTGTTACCGGCTCTGCTACTGTAATCGCAGCGATGGGCGCAGGCAAGGCAGCTGCCCATGGCATTGATAAGTATATTAGTGCAAGAAACGGAAGGGGTATGTAAATATGTCTAAGGATTACGGTAGAATTCCTCCTGATATCGAGATCGCACAGGGTGCTAAGCTGAAGCCTATCCTGGAAATCGCAAAGAGCATAGGCCTTACCGAAGATGATCTCGAGTTCTACGGTAAGTACATGGCAAAAGTCAGTTTGGAGACAATTGAAAGGCTGAAAGAGCGTCCCTACGGAAAACTGATTTATACTACTGCGATAACAGCTACGCCTGCCGGTGAAGGCAAGACGTGTACAGCTGTAGGATTGACTCAGGCTTTGGGGAGGATGAACAAAAAGGTTATGGTAGCCCTCAGAGAGCCTTCCTTAGGCCCTACTTTCGGTATTAAAGGTGGAGCTGCAGGAGGAGGATACTCTCAGGTGCTTCCCATGGAGGATATTAACCTTCATTTCACCGGTGATATCCATGCAGTGGGCTCAGCCCATAACCTCCTTGCAGCCATGGTGGAAAACCATATCCATCAAGGGAATGACCTGGGGATAGATCCCAGGAGGGTCGCATGGCGCAGGGTCATGGACATCAGTGACAGGCAATTACGTAATATCGTAGTCGGCCTTGGAGGAAAGGCAAACGGTACTCCTATGGAGAGCGGATTCGATATTACGGTAGCATCAGAAATAATGGCTTGTTTCGGACTGTCTCGCTCACTAAGCGATCTTAAGGAACGCTTTGCCAAGCTCATTGTAGGGTACACCTACGACGGAAAACCGGTGACTGCTGCTGACCTGAAGGCAGTGGGAGCTATGGCAGTCCTTATGAAAAACGCGATAAAACCCAACTTGGTCCAGACCCTTGAAGGACAGCCTGCTTTTGTGCACTGCGGGCCTTTTGCCAATATCGCGTACGGCAATAACAGCATAATGGCCACGGAGACAGCTCTTAGGTTGGCTGACTATGCCGTTACAGAAGGCGGATTTGCCGCTGACCTCGGTGCTGAGAAATTCTTCGACATAGTATGCCGCTTGACTGACGTAAGGCCTGACGTAGTGGTGCTGGTTACCTCTGTCCGTGCGCTCAACCACCATGGCGGAGCAGCCAGGGATGAACTTGCTGAAACCAACCTGGCTTACTTGGAGAAGGGTTGCGCGAACCTGGATAAGCACATTGAAAATGTAAGAGACAAATTCGGCCTTCCGGTCGTTGTAGCCATTAACAGATTCCCCACAGACGATGATGTCGAGCTGGAGTTCTTGAAGAAGCATTGCGATGACATGGGAGTCAGAGCTGCTATCTCCGAGGTAGTGGCGCGCGGTGGTGAAGGCGGCATTGAGCTTGCAAATGAAGTCCTGGATGCCCTGGAGAATGAAAAGCCTAACTTCAGATTCTTGTATGACCTGGACATACCTGTGAAAGACAAGATTGAGAAGTTGGCTAAGGAGATTTACGGGGCTCGAGGAGTTGTGTACTCAGCTGCTGCGGAGCGTTCCATCAGGAATATCGAAAAGCAGGGCTTAGGAGGTTTGCCGATCTGCACTGCTAAGACACAGCTTTCATTGAGCGATGATCCTGCTTTGCGGGGAGCGCCCACTGATTGGGAGCTTAACGTACGCGAGGTAAGGGTATCTGCAGGAGCAGGGTTCATTGTGCCTCTTTGCGGACAGATGATGACAATGCCCGGTCTTCCAAAGCATCCTGCTGCAGAAAACGTAGATATTGATGATGAGGGACATGTCGTAGGCCTATTCTAACCGACGGTCTTACTCGTGGAGGTTTTCCAAGGTGGCTTCCCGGCGGCGTTTCAGCCGCCGGGAAGTCTTATGTCTTGCGGTATTTGTGGATTAATGTGAACCAACAACTCGGGAGGCGCCGGAATCCTGGTGCCCGTCTTATGGTTTTCTGATATTCGCAAGCTAGTGTTCGTTTTGTTCTGCATAGGAGAATCAATTGTGGTATTATCTTATAGGGATTATTACAAGGCACTACCCATGGGATCCATGGCGCCTGGCGCCTATTTAACTGTATGAAGGTATTCGGAGGCAAATGGGGGATAAGATTCTCGGAAGGGGGAGTATTTAGAGACATGGCACTCAGGACTTTCAGGGGAGGAGTCCATCCAAGCTATAACAAAGATGCAACGTATGCGAAACCGGTTTTGTCTATATCTACTCCGGAAAAGGTTGTCATCCCTCTTCATCAGCACACCGGTGCTCCTTGTGAGCCCATTGTGAAGGTGGGAGATGAAGTCAAGATCGGCCAGAAGATAGGCGACAGCCAGGCTGCCCTCACCGCTCCTGTTCATGCCAGCGTATCCGGAAAGGTAAAAGCCATAACAAATCATCCGTTGTCAACCGGTGTGGACGGCCGTTGCGTCGTCATTGAATCTGACGGCCTTGATGCATGGGACGAGAGTGTAAAACCCAGGAACGATGTGGACAAACTGAGCCCGGAAGAGATCATTGGAATCATTCGCGAAGCAGGCATAGTGGGTTTGGGAGGAGCTGCATTTCCTACGTATTTCAAGCTTACCCCTCCTAAAGGTAAGACCTTTGACACGCTCTTACTCAACGGGGCTGAGTGTGAGCCTTATCTTTCTGCTGATCACAGGATAATGGTTGAACGCCCTGCTGACGTAGTTGCCGGTGCCAGGCTTCTTATGAAGGCTATCGGAGTGGAAAAGGCAATTATCGGTGTGGAAAACAACAAACCTGACGCGATTTCTGCTTTGATGAAAGAAGTCGAGGGAGATAAGGGAATCGAAATCGTCCCTCTCGGAGTCAAGTACCCTCAAGGCGCTGAAAAACAGCTGATCTGGGCGATTTTAGGGCGAGAAGTGCCTTCAGGCGGTTTGCCTGTTGATGTCGGTGTCGTAGTAAACAATGTGGGTACTGCAGTTGCAGTTAAAGAGGCTGTTGCGGAAGGAATGCCCCTTGTCAGGCGGGTTGTTACCGTGGCCGGAAGCTGCGTGAAAGAGCCCAAAAACCTTATGGTTCCCATAGGGACTCTCGTCAGCGATCTAATAGAGGCGTGCGGCGGGACTCAGATCCCTCCGAGGAAGGTAATAATCGGCGGGCCTATGATGGGTGTGGCACAGCATACTACAGAGGTTCCGGTGACAAAGGGCACGTCGGGAATACTGCTCCTTTCAGAGAAAGAAGCAGCTGTATATGAGCCGATTCCTTGCATTAGATGTGGAAAATGCGTAGATGCGTGTCCAATGAATCTTATGCCGCTCTGGCTGTCAGGCTACGCTGAAGCCTCAAGGTTTGATGATTGTGAGAGGCTCGGTGCACTTGACTGTATAGAGTGCGGGTGCTGCAGTTTTATTTGCCCGTCGTCAAGACGGTTGGTGCAAGGGATCCGGTTGGCAAAAGCGGAGATTATGGCAAAGCGTAGAGCGAAATAACGATAATGCTTCATTGATACCGGTAAATCTTGGAGAAGTGGGAGTTCGGAGGGATTAGGAAATGGAAGGCAGCGGATTCATAGTATCTTCGTCACCGCATCAGCGTACAACTGTCACAACTCCTATGATAATGATGGACGTAATATTAGCGCTTATGCCTGCATGTTTTGCAGGCGTGTGGTTTTTCGGATTGCATGCTCTTGCCATGATGGTAGTATGCGTGGCATCAGCAGTTATCACAGAGGCGGCTCTTCAGAAGATCTGTGGCAAACCTATTACAGTGAGCGATTACAGCGCAGCTGTAACCGGGTTGTTGCTTGCTCTTATAGTTCCGCCTGATTTGCCGCTTTGGCTTGGGGCAATTGGGTCAGTGTTTTCTATAGCCATAGCTAAGTTTGTTTTTGGCGGCCTTGGCCAGAACATATTCAACCCTGCGCTCATCGGTAGGGCATTCCTAGTGGCCTCATGGCCTGTTTTTATGACTGATTGGCGTTGGCCTGCCGGTCAGATAGCCTGGATACCGAATTTCGATGCTCTGACCACTGCAACCCCACTGGTTCTCATGAAGAGGATGGCTATTAAGGCACCTTATGCAGATCTATTCATCGGGAGGGTTGCAGGTTGTATAGGTGAGACCTCAGCCCTTGCCATTCTTTTGGGTGCGGCTTATCTGGTTTACAGGGGCCACATAAGCTTGAGGATTCCTCTTAGCTTTATAGGCACTGTCATGGTAGTGACAGCACTCTTTGGGCAAGACCCGCTGTTTCACCTTTTGGCAGGCGGGCTTCTTATCGGGGCGTTCTTTATGGCTACAGACTATGTAACCAGCCCTGTGACTCCGAGAGGCCAGATAATCTACGGGATAGGGTGCGGCGTGCTGGTGGCTTTAATGAGGCTTTACGGCGGATATCCTGAAGGTGTGTGTTATGCGATTCTCATAATGAATGCTGCCACTGCTCTTCTTGAGAGATATACAATCCCACGGAAGTTCGGAGAGGTGAAGAAGGTTGCGTGAGGTATTCCGGTTAGGTGTTGTGCTCCTTGTAATATGCGCAGTTGCCGCCGCTGTTTTGGCAGCTGTTGATGGAATTACCAGTGATCGCATTGCAGCACAGACAGCAGCGCGCGTACAACAGGCATTGAAGCATGTGCTACCTGAAGCTGACGAGTTCAAAGATGCAACAGAGGTCCTTTTACAGGTTAAGGCTGAAACCTCTGCCCAAGGGAAACCGTTTCTTGCCATAGTAGACAGGATGTATATAGGTTATTCGCAAGACGAACAGAGAGGCTTTGTGTTTATCTGTCTCCCATCAGGATATGGCGGTGTTATTGAGACCGCAGTAGGTGTGTCTTCTGATGGCAATGTCCGAGGTGTTTCCATAATTCGGCATTCTGAAACACCGGGACTGGGCTCACAGATTACAGGCAGCGATTTTCTAGAGAGGTTCGTGGGAGTCTCAGCAGGAACACACGTAGGGGTTGAGAAAGACGGAGGACAGATCGACTCGGTTACAGGAGCCACGGTCTCCTCGAGGGCAGTAGCAAATGCTGTGAATCAGGCCCTCGAAGTATTTGAGGCCTTAAACGGAATTGAAGACGAGACCGATGCGGTCACAAGCGCCGCAGGCTCTTCAGAGGCAGTAGAAAGCGGAGAGGATGAAGTGCTCGGAGAGAGTGAAGCTGTAACCGATGAGGAAGAGCCTACGGATGCAGTTACAGGTGCCACATCTCATGAGTAGTAAATACAGGAACCTGGTTCTTCGAATGCTTGAGGTTGTTAAGTGACAAGGGGGCACTGGGAAATGAGCTTTAAGTCTGAATTCACCAAAGGAATTATTAAGGAGAATCCTACTTTCAGGCTGCTTCTCGGCATGTGTCCGACTTTGGCCACGAGCCTGGCGGTTTCTAACGCGATAGGTATGGGCCTTGCCGCTACGTTTGTTCTGGTAGGTTCGAATGTAATTATATCTGCTCTCAGGAGGGTTACGCCTGAGAAGATTCGAATCCCCATTTTTATCGTGGTTATTGCCACATTCGTAACGACAGTGGACTTAATCATGGCGGCATTCGTACCCGGTCTTCATGAGGTCCTGGGAATATTCATTCCGCTAATAGTTGTCAACTGTATCATTTTCGCAAGAGCGGAGGCTTTTGCTTTCCAACACGGAGTAATGGATTCATTGGCTGACGGCCTTGGCATGGGGCTTGGGTTCACTTTAGCTCTTTCTGCATTGAGCGCGATAAGGGAATTGCTGGGCACAGGGACTATTCTGGCATTCTCTGACTTTGGGTTTGCGGGGTTCCGCATTTTTGACCAGAGCCTGGCTGCAGTCATGGCAATCCTTCCGCCGGGTGGATTTATCACACTTGGCCTTTTGATAGGCTTGTTAAACTGGGTCGCGAACAGAAACAAGAAGAGGGCACAGGAGGGATAACATATGGGGAAATTACTTGTCATATTCTTTGGCGGGGTTCTCCTGAATAACTTCATCCTATCAAGATTCTTGGGGATCTGTCCGTTTATCGGGATTTCCCAACGAGTTGAGACTGCCGCAGGAATGAGCGCGGCGGTGATTTTCGTTATGGCCCTTGCCTCAGTAGTCACATGGTTCTTCCAGCATATGTTCCTTATCCCTCTGGGGCTTGAATACCTTCAGACGATATGTTTTATCCTTATTATCGCGACCTTGGTGCAACTTGTGGAGATGGTAATACAGAAGACGAGTCCACCGCTTTATCAAGCTCTGGGCATCTATCTTCCGTTGATTACAACAAACTGTGCAGTACTCGGTGTTACTCTCTTGAACGTAACAGAGAACTATAACCTGTTGGAAGCCGCTGTCAACGGCGTAGCAGGTGCATCAGGATTTGCGGTGGCAATATTGCTGTTTGCCGCGATTCGCGAGAGAATGGAACTCAGCGAGATTCCGGAATCTCTGAAGGGTTTCCCTATAGCGCTGATAACTGCCGGACTCATGTCAATGGCATTCTTGGGTTTTGCCGGTTTCAGGCTAGAGGCCTTGTTCGGAGTGATGTAGGCTGCGATGAGAGGTGATATTAGATGGCAGTGATAAAGGCAGTACTGGTTCTCGGGTTAAGCGGAGCTTTATTCGGGGGCATTCTCGCGTTAGCCTCGCAGAAGTTTCATGTGGAGCGGGATCCGAGAGAGGATGAAATAGCTCAGCTCTTACCGGGCGCTAACTGCGGAGCTTGCGGGTTCCCAGGGTGTTCCGGGTGTGCTGCTGCAATAGTGGCAGGAGATGCAAGTATCAACGCGTGTCCTGTTATGGATAGTGAATGTGCAGCCCGGATTGCTGCTCTCATGGGTGTTGAATCCGGTGCCGATACAGAGAAGAAGGTTGCCAGGGTCTTTTGCCAGGGTGCTGACGACAAGTGTCCGCCCAGATACGTTTACGACGGACTTCGCAGCTGTAAAGCTGCGCACAGGCTCGCAGGCGGTGGCAAATCATGCGTGTACGGGTGTCTTGGTTTAGGATCCTGTGTTGATGCGTGCATGTTTGACGCGATTCATATGGGGCCTGACGGTCTGCCTGTTGTCGATGAGGCCAAGTGCACGTCATGTGGCTTATGCGTTGCTGCATGCCCAAGGGGAATAATTCAGCTTGTGCCTATATCGCAGCAAGTTACAGTCCTGTGTACCTCAAGAGCCAGAGGTGCTGAGGTAAGAAAGACATGTAAGATCGGGTGTATCGGATGCGGAATATGCGTCAAAGCATGTCCGCAACAGGCTATTACCATGGAGGATAATCTTGCTGTCATTGACCCGGAGAAATGCGACGCATGCGGTATCTGCGTTGAGAAGTGTCCGACGAAATGCATCGTAATGCGGGACAGTGTCCCTATCGTCGCCAAGAGCGCGTGCTGATGTCGAACTGCTACAACTAACCGTAAGTCGTAGAAAGCGTACGTATATATAGTGCACGGTCGCCGGTGATTGCAACGAGGAGTGTCAAAATCGGGCCACATGCTTGCGGGCCCGATTGTGTTCAAGGCGCCTCCGCTAGAGGCGCCGTCTCCGAGTGCAACACCGGCGACTGCACATTACAGTTCAAGGCGCCCTTCTTGCGGGCGCCTTCTTAGAGTGTTAACAACGGTAATCCTGCCGGATCTCAATGCAGCTTATGTGCTAAAGGTTGTGTTCGGGCTTTTTTGAGCGCTCCTTCGCCATAGCTTGTTTGCCCTTCTTCACCAGTTTCTTTACCATGGCTCCTCCGACTTTGCCTGCTTCCCTCACTGTAAGTTCATCAGGATTACTTAAATCGCTACTTAATCCAAGCTCCTCCGCAGTTTCATACTTCAGCCTTTCCATTTCCCGCGACGACTTCTGACGAGGTTTAGACTTTTTCTTCTTTGCCACAAGACCCACCACCCTTCGGGGACGTTTATGATTAGCATTACCAACATATCGGAACCTAAACATAATCCTCATTTAGTGTGACGGAACTTGGAGTTAGCCCAAAATGCCAGCTTGTCAGTGTATATGAGACGTGATACACTGAATTTGTGAGGTGTTGAGGGGGAGATTTGTAGTTGAAGTGGGAGTATGGTACGAGGCATAGACGGACCAGGATAGTACGTAGGCGCTTGTTCCTGGGAATCGTCGCAATCTTGGTTATTCTGTTAGCCGGATACGCAGTAATGCATTTCGGACCCGATGACTTGAAATCAGCACTCCGAAAGCCTTTCCTGAAGTTGCAGGACCCCAATGGAGAAGGGATCAATCCTGAGGGAGTTACGGAAACCGGTTGGCAAACGGAGTTTCTCATGGACACCTTTGTTTCAATCCGAGCAGTGGGCGACAATGCAGACGAGGCGATTGAGGCTGCACTTGGTGAGATGCGAAGAATTGAATCTCTTATGAGCAGGTATGTTCCAACAAGTGACGTCTCTTTAATAAACCGGTCTGCAGGAGGCCCTCCTGTCAAAGTTGCAAGCGAGACGTTTCATGTCATTGAGGAGGCGGTTCAGTGTGCACGGCTTACCAATGGGGCGTTTGATATCACCATAGGCCCGCTCATGGATTTGTGGGAGTTTAACTCTTCCGGTCCGACAATCCCCGGTCCGGAAGAGATTGAGCAGGCCAAGCCTCTAGTAGGATGGGAACTTATAGAGCTCGACCCAGAGAATATGACAGTTAGGTTGCCTAAAGAAGGAATGTCCATAGACCTCGGTGGAATCGCTAAAGGATATGCAGCACAACAAGGGGCGCGTGTTCTCAGGGAATACGGGATTCGACATGCACTGATTGATGCAGGTGGGAACATTGTCGCAGTTGGTTCGCGTGCTGAGGGTAATCCGTGGAGAATCGGTATTCGGGACCCCAGGGGTGAAGGGCCGGAGGCTACAATAGGCCCAACAATACACTTGGTCGATGCGGCGGTAGCCACTTCAGGTGATTACGAGAGGTTTTTCATTCACGATGGGAAGAGGTACCACCACATTCTGAATCCTGAAACAGGGATGCCTGTTGAGTCCGTCTCTTCTGTAACTGTGGTGACAGAGAGCCCATTGCATGCGGATATGCTGTCTACAGCTGTGTTTGTGTTGGGGCCTGATGAAGGAATGAGATTCGTTGAAACGCTGGACGGTGTCTCTGCTATGATAGTAGATGCCAATGGGAATATAGTGTTTTCCAATGGATTTCCCGGCGCAAACCAGTAGTTGTCTGCGTTTCAATCAGCGGTAGGCTTAGGCACTTAGAATACAAGAAAAAGCTGATTAACTAATACCGCGGTTACAAAGGTGCACATTATGTTTACTGTGACGACTTGCAGGAGGCAGTTGTAATGGATCTCCATGGAACAGGCCGGAGGGCGCCTGGATTTGTGTTGGCCTCTGCTTCACCTGCCCGAGCTGACTTGCTGAGACAGATCGGCCTCAGATTCGAAGTATTGCCCAGTAAAATCCGGGAAGATGATATTGATTCCAAAGGCCCTATTGACAAGGTAGTTATGCTTTCTCAGGCAAAAGCGAAACATACAGCCCGATCTTTAATTGACAAAGTGATAATAGCAGCTGATACCGTTGTTGTCCTGGGCGACGAGATCCTGGGGAAGCCGGAGGATGAAAGCGAAGCCTTTGAAATGTTGTCTTCCTTATCAGGCCATTGGCACCATGTCGTAACCGGTGTAACTGTGTTAGATACATATACAGGCGCCGCCTCGTCATCTCATGAGATCACCGGAGTGAAAATGAGAGAACTCTCCGACGATGCTATCAAAGCCTATGTCAAAAGCGGAGAGCCGCTGGGTAAAGCGGGTGCGTACGCCATACAAGGGAGAGGAGGGGTCTTTGTAGAAAGGATAGAAGGTTGTTACTTTAATGTAGTAGGCCTTCCTTTGCCACGACTGGTAAATATATTCTATGATATTGGGATTAATATTTACGATGAACTATTCCGGAGGTGACGAGGCTTGCCGGGAGCATCTAACGGGAGGGAATGTTCCACCATCAAACAGATGCCTCTCCATGAAAGGCCGAGAGAGCGCCTTCTCCGCGCAGGTCCCGCTGCCCTTTCTTCCGCGGAACTGATATCCATCATTTTGCGCACGGGAGTTCGTGGTCAATCTGCTTTATCCCTCGCCACTTCCGTCTTACATAAGTTCGGCGGTATCCGCGGTATAGCTGCCGCATCCGCTCAGGATCTGGCCAATGAAAAAGGAATTGGCCTTGCAAAAGCAGTCCAGATTAAAGCGGCAATAGAACTCGGTAAAAGGGCTTTCATGCTTGAGCCGGAAGACCTCGTTCAGATAAACGGCCCCCGTGATGTGGCGCAGCTGATGATTGGAGAAATGCGCTACCTGGACAGGGAACACTTTAAACTGGTAATCTTAAATGCGAAGAATAAAGTGGAAGACTTAGTTACCGTTTCCATCGGTTCTCTCGACAGTTCCCTTGCCCATCCCAGGGAGGTCTTTAGGGAATGTGTGAAACGGAATTGCGCTCGGGTCATTCTTGTTCACAACCATCCCAGCGGCGACCCTACGCCCAGCGATGCTGATATCGCAATCACACGGCGGCTTGTGAGCTGCGGAATGATCCTCGGTATTGAGGTGCTTGACCACATAATTGTCGGAGACAACAGATACCGGAGTTTGAAAGAGCTTGGTTTGATGGATATAGGGCAGTTCGGTCACAAGGCGGCAGTCTCAGCAGACTGGAAGTCGAAGGAGCGTATCGGCCCTGTCAGCCTGAAGCTTGATACAGAATGAAGGGGGAAAAAGCATGTTTCTTGACCCGATTCTTGCACTGTTTTCCCGGGATCTAGCTGTGGACCTGGGAACCGCTAATTCACTTGTTTACATAAAGGGCGCAGGTGTCGTACTTACCGAGCCTTCTGTCGTCGCCCGTGAAAAGGATACAGGAAGGTTGCTTCAGGCTGGAGAAGAGGCTAATCGAATGGTGGGAAAGACACCGGGCAACATAAACGTTATTCGGCCACTGAGAGACGGTGTAATAGCTGACTTTGACACGACTGAACTTATGTTGCGCCACTTTGTCGTCAAAGCTCATAATGGAAGAGGCCTCGTACGGCCGAGAATGATCATTGGAGTGCCTTCAGGTGTTACTGAAGTTGAGAAAAGGGCGGTAGTCGATGCTGCACTGCAGGCAGGGGCAAGGGAGGCGTACGTCATAGAAGAGCCTCTTGCTGCCGCAATCGGAGCAGGGCTGCCTGTATTCTTGCCTTCCGGCAACATGATTGTGGACATAGGCGGAGGGACAACGGAAATAGCCGTGATTTCACTTGGAGGCATAGTGGTATCAAGGTCCATCAGGGTTGCCGGTGACAAGATGGATGATGCAATAATGCAGTATGTAAGAAGGACTCATAATGTCATCATCGGTTCGAAAACTGCGGAAAACGTGAAAAAGACTATAGGTGCAGCCGCATCCAGCAATCCTGAAAAAGCAATGGAGGTCAAAGGAAGAGATATGGTTACAGGCCTCCCAAAAGTTGTACAAGTCTCTTCCGGTGAAATCGAGGAGGCGCTGAGAGATACGCTTACCGAGATAATCGAAGCGATAAAGCAGACTCTGGAAAAGACCCCGCCTGAACTTGCAGCTGATATAATTGACAAAGGTATAATGTTGTCAGGTGGCGGGTGTCTCATCGAAGGCCTTGATTCGGTACTTCAAGAAGTAACGGGAATACCTGTGCTCCGAGCCGATGATCCTCTTACCTGTGTTGTGCGGGGTGCAGGCATGGCACTTGACGATTTTCGAAGGTTCAAACGGCTTCTTACCAGCTCTTCGAAGGTGGGGTAACGAAAACAGCTGTGCAGGGGTGGCGTGTTTGTGGAACATGAATCAAAGCAAAGGCCTTACCTGGTACTTCTGGCGCTGGCAGCGCTGGCTTTGATAGCTATCATCTACATAACTTCAGGCGAACGGGATCGTCTGACACCGCTCGAGTATGTCATTCGCGAAATGTTGGCCCCTGTACAGACAGGCTTATTCCGTGTTGTCAACTGGGTGGACAGAGTAGGCAGGGATATAGCGGACGTGAGGTCTGCAGTATCTGAAAACCGTCTCCTGAGGCGGGAAATAGCTTCTCTTACAGCTGAAAACGTATACCTTGAAGAATACAGGCTTGAAAACATCCGGCTCAGGGCGCTTCTGGGCTTTCAAGAGAGGATACCTCATAAAACACTGGCTGCAGAGGTTATTGCCAGAGACCCGGGGAACTGGCTGAATACAATAACTTTAAACAAGGGGACAAGCGACGGTGTCCTGAAAGACATGGCTGTCGTATCTTACGAAGGCCTGCTCGGACGCATAGTTGCAACGTCTGGAAACACTGCAAGCGCTCTTCTGATTATTGACCCTCGCTCTGCTGTAGGCGGTATCATCCAGCGGAACCGCGCATTGGTTCTTGTTGAAGGCGACCCCGGAACTCCCGGTATGTGTATTGTTAAGTGTTTGACAACAGAGTCTGATCTTACAGTCGGTGACAAGGTTCTGTCTTCCGGGTTGGGCGGGATTTATCCGAAGGGCCTTATTATCGGTGAGATTGTTGAGCTTATTCCCGGTAAGTACGGGGTAGGATCCGCTGCCCGTCTCAAGCCTGCCGCGGATTTCGCCCGATTGGAGGAAGCCCTTATTATTTTGGAACCGTCTCTATTAGATGTGGAGATGCCTTTGGAGGAGGCCCGTGAACAATGAGATATTGGGCCTTAGGCATTTTAACGGTATTGGTAGTAGTTCTTGAGACTACTGCCATACCCTATATTTCCATCGGTGGCATCGGCCCTGACATTGTAGGAAGCCTTGTTACCCTTGTAAGTATGTTGAGCGGCAGGGAGATGGGTCTTTTTGTAGCACTTGTCGGAGGTGTTCTGGAGGATGTATCATCCGGCCAGTTTCTTGGCTTATTCGTCCTTGTTCGCGGGGTAGTCGCATGTTTGGCAGGTATGGCTTATCAGAAAGTCTTTCAAGAATGGGTGCTTGTCCCCGTGATCCTTGTATTCGGCGCTGCAGTTGCCGGAGGCATCCTGCAAGTATTCCTGCTGGCTTCCTTCGGTGTGCCTTTTGAATCGTACCGAATGGCTCTAAGTACAGTGGTGTTTCAGGCAGTATATTCAGCTCTCCTGTCACCTATTGTTATGCGTATAATCTCTACTCTGGATGCCTTTGTCAGCTCTGTTTTGGAGCGCCGGAGGTCTTTACAACCCTGATTGGCAAGATAGATATTATCTTTTGAGCGCTGGGGGAGAACATGCTATCTTTGTCGCCTGCTCAAAAAAGACTCAAATATATGGGATGTATCGTTATAGCAGTGGTTTTCGTCTTGGCTTCCAGGCTGTGGTATTTGCAGATCGTCAAAGGTAGTGTATATGAAGCATTATCCTTGGGAAACCGGGTTCGGGTGATTCCTGTAACAGCGCCGAGAGGGAAAATACTGGATAGAAGCGGCATTCCCCTTGCCTCAAACAGGCTGGCATTTTGCGTATCTGTTGTCCCTCAAGACGTTAGGGACAGGGAAGGGACCATCGCCTGGCTGAGCCAGGTCTTAGAGATGACTCCTGAATCTATAGAGCAGAAGCTTTCCTCTCCAAGGCGCCCCTTCGAACCTATCAGGATTAAGCAAGACGTAAGTCCAGACGCAGTTGTCGCTATCGGTGAACGCAGAACAGAGTTTCCAGGTGTCATCATTGAAGAGATCCCTTGTAGAAACTACACTCTGGGTGATATTGCAAGTCATGTCATAGGGTACACAAGGGAGATCGATGCAGACGAGCTGAAGGCCTTCAGAGACGAAGGTTACAAGCTGGGGGACCAGATAGGTAAGGTAGGGATTGAGAAGGCATTCGAGTCATACCTCAGGGGAACGGACGGCGGCGAGCAAGTTGAGGTCAACAGCTTATCTCAACCCATCCGAGTCCTGGGCAGTGTCTCTCCGGTGCCTGGCCACGATGTTATGTTGACTATTGACAGCAAGCTCCAAATGGCAGCTGAGAAGGCTCTTGAAGCTAAGCTTGAGGAGCTTTCCAAGTCTAAGGATACAAGCCGTGCCAAGGCCGGGGTGGTAATTGCACTGGATCCGGGCACCGGCGAAATCCTCGCTATGGCAAGCAAGCCTTCATATGATCCTAATATGTTCGTAGGAGAACTGACTTCAAAAGACCTGGAGTTCCTGGAATCATCTCCAAGCCCGCAACCTAACAGGGCGATTGGCCACACATATCCGCCGGGTTCTACGTTTAAGGTCATAACTGCATTGTCCGCTCTTGAACTCGGAAAGATAGACCTTGCCACAAGATTCTTCTGTTCAGGCAGAGACTCAGCCTCAGGCAAAGCATGTTGGACTGTTGAGTATGGCAGAGGCCATGGCAGTCTTGACATCATAAACGGAATAAGCGAATCGTGCAACATCGTATTCTACGAGCTTGGGAGACGTGTAGGAATCGATGATTTGGCTGAGACTGCAAGGATGTTCGGCCTTGGGGCATCTACGGGGATAGTGATGTTTCCCAAGGATCAAGCAGGCTTAGTCCCTGACAGAGAGTGGAAGGTGAGGAATTTTGAGGGGTACGACCGGACATGGTATGCCACGGAAACTCTGGACGTGGCCATTGGACAAGGTGCTTTGCTCGTCACCCCGCTGCAGCTGGCAAATGTGTATTCAGCCATCGCCTCAAGAGGAACCCTGCGCAGGCCCACGATAGTAAAGTACGTCCTTGATCCCGAAGGGAGGCCTGTCGAGGTATTCCAATCCACTGTAGTCAGGAAAATCCCCATATCCGAACGTTCATGGGAAATCCTTGAGGAAGGCCTTGTCAGTGTGACCACCAAAGGTACAGCTCGAGGCGCATTTGAGGGATTCCCCCTGGAAGTGGCAGGGAAGACAGGGACTGCCCAGAACCCCCAGGGTCCGAGCCATGCCTGGTTTGCATGCTATGCTCCTGCAAAAGAACCTGAAATAGTCGTCCTGGTAATGATAGAGCATGCGTCCAGCGGTGCTCAGCATGCTGCGCCTGTTGCAAGGCAAGTGCTTGAAGAGTATTTCGGAATTTCCTATGAGGAATCGGAGTAAGCAGGAATTCCGGTTGCCCTCGGTGAAATCACCATAAGTAAAACGAGGACATGCCCTGACATGCCCTCGATTCTAGAGGAGTACTTATAGAGCTATGAAGACTGAAGACGTAGTTTTCAAAGGGACAGGCCAGGGTATCTGGATAATTCTCCCCCATGACGAGGACTTTGTGAGACTCAAAGGTAAGCTCCTACAGAGACTCGAGAGCACTGACGGATTCTTTGCAGGAGCTACCAGAGGGATCCTCGATATAGGCGAGCTCACTCTGATGGAAGATGAGATCAGGGAATTGATTGATATAATCGAATCATTTGGGATATCTGTGTCCCGGGTGGCAGGAGGAATAGGAAACAATATCTCCACTGTGGCGGAGGATGCGCGTAAGGCCGGGCAGAGTCGGAAAGATGAGTCCGAAAGAAAAGAACATACCTACCCTGACATTCCTGCTGAACAGGCTATGCTGGTTGGGAGGACTTTACGATCCGGCCAGCGTGTTGCCCATTCCGGCAATGTAGTATTGCTGGGAGATGTGAACCCCGGAGCTGAAGTGGTAGCAGGGGGGAATATCATAATCGTTGGCTCTCTGCGCGGAGTCGCTCACGCAGGAACACCTGATAACAGGAGAGCTGTGGTCGTTGCTTTGAAATTCATGCCTACACAGCTTAGAATCGCTGATCTTATTGCCCGTTCACCTGATGATGAACATAAAACGCCAAGTGGCCCTGAGGTTGCAAGGATTAAGGATGGACGCATTGTAATTGAAGCCTATTCCGGATGGAAACCTGAACTTGAGGAGGAACCTGCATGAATGGAAAGGTGATGGTGGTCACCTCCGGTAAAGGCGGTGTCGGCAAGACCACAGCAGTTGCTAACATCGGTTGCGCCCTGGCCCGCCGCGGTAAAAAGGTGGCCCTGGTTGATGCAGACATTGGACTACGAAATCTCGACATAGTGTTGGGGCTGGAGAATCGGATAGTATTTGATATCATCCACGCCATGGAGGGACGGTGCAGGCTGAGACAAGCCCTTATCAAGGACAAGAGAGTTCAGACTCTATACCTCTTGCCTGCGGCTCAGTCAAAGGATAAGGAGGCTATTCAGCCTGAACAGATGAAGCAACTCACAGGTGAACTTCGAGATCAGTTCGACTACGTGATCCTGGACTGCCCTGCAGGAATTGAAAGAGGATTCAAGAACGCCATAGTCGGTGCGGACGATGCGATAATAATTACCACTCCTGAAGTATCGGCAGTAAGAGATGCAGATCGGATTGTAGGGCTTTTGGAGGCTGAAGGCATTGAAAAGCCTAAGCTGGTCATCAATAGGATTCGCCCGGATATGGTGAAGCGCGGTGACATGTTGGATATAGACGATGTTTTAGACATTCTGGCAATAGACCTTCTGGGTGTAGTACCCGACGATGAAAGTGTAATCACATCAACAAACAAAGGTGAACCCGCAGTCTTGGACGGGGCGTCCAGAGCAGGCGAGGCTTTCCGACGGATTGCAGCACGGCTTGAGGGAGAAGATGTACCGTTTCTATCTATGGAAGCCCCGACTTTCTGGGGGAGGATTAAACGATTTCTCGGCGCAGCGAGATGATGCAGGAGGCGACTTGTGGTGTTTGACTTTGTATCTTGGTTCCTGGGTAGAAGAGACAAGCCGAGAAGCAAAGACCTTGCTAAGGAGCGTTTGAAGGTTGTATTGACCCATGACAGAGTTGATATCTCCCCTCAGATGTTTGAGAAGCTGAGACGGGATTTGGCAATTGCATGCGCCAAGTATGTAGAGATAGATGAGGCTGCTATGAGTGTCAGATTGGATTCGCAAGATCGGCGTCTGGCCCTTATTGCCAGTGTGCCGGTGCTTGGGACAAAGGCAACTGCCTATTCTTCAAAACGTAGGGGTAAAATGGGTTGATCCTTGACAAGCGACTTCTTAGGAATCTGGATTTTGTGCTTATAACTGCGGTCTTGGTTATGTGTGGTATCGGGCTTGTCTTCGTGTACAGTGCAACGCATACAGGGATAGGCCATGGTCCGCCGGCCGACCCGTTTGCTTTTGTGAAAAGACAGCTACAAGCATTTGCAGCTGGAATAGTATGTATAATAATAATCCTTACAATCGACTATAACCTGGTAAGACGTGTTCATTCCGTGATTTACTGGGGAAACATTGCCATTCTTGTTCTCGTTCTCCTTTTTGGGAGGCGCGTTTCAGGAGCGGAAAGATGGCTCAAGATAGGGCCGGTTGTATTGCAGCCTTCGGAGCTTGCAAAAATCGCCGTAATCCTGACCTTATCCAATTACCTGGCAGACGCTGACATGAATTCCATGCGCGATCTCTTGATCGCCTTCTTTCATGTGGGCTTAACTACAGGGTTAGTCCTTCTTCAGAATGACCTTGGAACTGCCATAGTGTTTGTAGGCATCACTATGGCCATGCTGTTTGTAGCAGGTATGAGGCTTCGAGACTTAATGAGCATAGTGGCGATTGGGGCTCTGGCATCTCCGATAGTATACTTTTTCGGTCTGAAGGACTATCAGCGTGCCCGCATCCTGACCTTTCTTAATCCTTATGCCGATCCCACAGGTAAAGGCTATAACGTAATTCAGTCCACTATTGCCATAGGATCAGGAGGCTTCTTCGGAAAAGGGCTCTTTAAGAGCACTCAGGTAAGGTTGAATTTTCTTCCTGCGCACCACACAGACTTCATCTTTTCCGTGATCGGGGAAGAACTGGGTTTCCTGGGGTGTGTTGTGGTTCTGGCACTTTATGCAATAATCCTGTGGAGATGCTTCCTGGCAGCGTTTTCAGCCAAAGACACCTTCGGTCAATTGGTTGCAGCAGGCATTGGATCAATGCTCCTTCTCCATGTCTTGATCAACATAGGTATGACAATGAGCCTTATGCCTGTAACAGGCATTCCCCTTCCTTTCCTAAGCTACGGAGGCAGTTCCCTTATGGCAAACCTTATTGCCATTGGCTTCGTCCTAAACGTCAATATGAGACGCCAGAAGATCCTTTTCTGAAATCCCCTGTTGTCCCACCTTGTTGCCTGCGGAAAGCGCCTGGGTGTGTTATAGCAAGAAAGACGGAATGTCAAGATCGTTGCCTGCGAAGTACGCATAGACAAGACATAATGTCAATATAGTTCCTATAGACGAGACCCTAAGGGGGATGACACCATGGCAAAAAGGTTTCTCCTCAGGGCGCTGGTTGCATTATTGGTCTACTGCTCCGTTGTGGGTACGTTTTTCTGGAGCCCCCGTGTTTCCGGCAAGGTTACCCCATATTTACATGCTGTACTTACGGAAAGCATTGATTTTGATAAGGTTCGACGAGTGGTATCTGACCTCTTCTCGTACCCCGATGCAGCTCAACAGGATGTCCCGTATCCGGAGCTTTACCACCGTGGAGATCTCGATGAACAGTGAAGATCCTAAATGCCCGTGGAGTGGATATCCACATCAATCCGTTTTTCTTGCTAATGCTCCTGATGTACGGCTCAGTAGGCTTACTGTCTGAGATGGCGTTTGCCCTCTGGACCGTCGCTCTCCACGAATTAGCCCACATAGTTGTCGCAGGAGAGCTTGGATGGAAGGTTAAGAAAATCGAATTCCTGCCTTTCGGCGGGATGATCGAGTTTGACGAGGCGTTCTACCGATCCCCCCGGTCTGAAATCCTCATATCTTTAGCCGGCCCCATTCACAACCTGGTTTTTGCAGGCTTTGTTTTCGTCCTGCTTCAAAAAGGGATCCTGCCTGCAGGTTTTGGGAGGTTTGTGTTTGAGCTGAATCTCGCCATGGGTTTATTTAACCTTCTACCTGCTATTCCCCTTGACGGTGGCCGCGCAGCAAGGGCGGCTTTAGCGAGCAGTATCGGTGTGGCACAGGCGACGCAAATCGCAGCAAATATAGGGCGGGCAGTAGGGTTTGTCATGTTGGCCGTAGGAGTCTATCTCTTCTTTAAAGGCGAAGGCAACATCTTCCTTCCCTCCCTCGGGGGATTTCTTATCTTTGCTGCGTCAAAGGAATGGAAAAAGGTATTATACATGCGTATTCAAGACAGTATACGAAAGAAAGAGAGGTTGATGAAAGAACGGTGCATGCCGGCGGAAGTCATCGCTGCACACGAACAAACTCTTTTGGTGGAAGTGGCAAGAAGGTTTTCGCCGGGGAAGATCAGTATTGTTATGGTCCTCAGTGACGGCCTTGATATATTGGGATTCGTAACTGAGGCGAAAGTATTTGAGGGAATGAGGAGGTATGGGCCTTCTGTTCCTATTCGCCGCATGGTGAGATAGGGAGGATCCGTATTTTCATATTCATAGCTATGGCCGGTGAAATTTGATAAAATAACAAATGAACCTGAAAAAGACAAGAGATACTAAAGTATTGAGGATATATTCAGGTAAGAAGAAGGTACCGCTCATATATGGAAATAGACCAACAGCTACTTGAGAAAATCTTAATGGATGTAGAGAAGCCCATACGTTACGTTGGCGGTGAATGGAATGCCATAATAAAAAGGCATGATGATGTTGATGTAAAAGTGCTTCTTGCTTTTCCCGACACGTACGAGATAGGCATGTCCCATCTTGGCCTCAGGATTCTGTATTCGATTCTGAACAGCCGGGATGATGTTGTCTGCGAAAGGACATTCATGCCGTGGGTTGACATGTACGATGCCATGAGGCGCGCACGGCTTCCCCTGTACTCGCTGGAATCCCGTGTCCCTGCAAAAGACTTCGATATTATCGGGTTCAGCCTCCAATACGAGCTCTCCTATACAAATGTCCTCGCTATGCTGGATCTTGCCGGTATACCGCACCTGACATCTTCCAGGGACGAAAGCCATCCTCTCGTTATTGCAGGCGGGCCAAGTGTATACAACCCGGAACCCATCGCTGATTTCATAGACGCTATTCTCATCGGTGAAGGCGAAGAAGCCATCTTGGAGATAGTGGATGTATATAAAGAGGGAAAGGCAAAGGGCATCTCCCGGAGCAAGCTCCTTCAGAGCTTAGCTGAGATTCCCGGAGTATACGTGCCCTCCTTCTATCGTGTCTCATACTTCTCCTCCGGGAAGATTAAGGCTATCGAGCCTACCAACCCCGCTGCGAAGTACCCTGTCAAGAAAAGGGTAGTGCGGGACTTAAATAGTGCTGAATACCCTTGTCATGCCATAACACCCCTGACCGAGGTCATCCACGACAGGGCTGTAGTGGAAGTGTTTCGGGGATGCACCAGGGGGTGCCGCTTTTGTCAGGCAGGCATGGTGTACAGGCCTGTCAGAGAAAGGGCTCCTGATAAAGTAGTGGATCTCGCTGAATCCATTTTGAAGAACACAGGCTATGACGAGGTTTCCCTTATGTCTCTGTCAACTGCGGACTATTCCCATGTGCGTGACGTGTGCAGCAACCTCTTGGATAAACACGCCGGTTCCGGCATCTCTGTCAGCCTTCCGTCACTTCGTGTGGATTCCTTTTCTGTAGACCTTGCGAAAGAGGTGCAAAGAGGGAGAAGGTCAGGTCTGACCTTTGCACCTGAGGCAGGCACACAGAGACTTAGAAATGTGATCAACAAAGGTGTTACCCACGAGGATCTAATCCATGCTGCAACTTCCGCGTTTTCTGAAGGGTGGCATAACTTGAAGTTGTACTTCATGATAGGTTTGCCCACTGAGACGGAAGACGATCTAAAAGGAATCGTTGATATGGCAAAAGAGACTTTGGAATGCGGCAGGCGCGAGCTCAGGAAGGCGGGCATAAGAAAGGCGCCTGAAGTCACCGTAAGTGTCGCGGCTTTTGTACCGAAAGCACATACCCCTTTTCAGTGGCACGGGCAGATGCCAAAGGAAGAGTTGGTACAAAGACAAGCATATCTCAAGAAGCACCTTCGAGGCAAGGGCCTTAGACTGACCTGGCACGATGTGAATACCAGCTTCCTTGAGGCGGCTTTGTCCCGCGGTTCAAGAAGGCTGGGAGCGGTAGTTGAAGCCGCATACCGCAATGGCTGCAGATTTGATGCATGGGACAGCGAATTCGATTTTGACAAGTGGATGTCTGCGTTTGAACACGTGGGTATCTCGCCTGAGTTTTACAGTAACACTCACTGGGAATATGACGATATACTACCATGGGATCACATAAGTTGCGGTGTGTCCAAGGAGTTCTTGATACAAGAAGCGGAACGGGCAAAATCCGGCGAACTGACACTCGACTGCCGTTTTGGACCATGTTCTGACTGTGGGGTCTGTGTAAACCTTAGAGTCTCACCGAAAGCTGCGTCTGGGGCTTGGAAGGAGGTGTCCGGATGAATGTACGAGTAGAGCCCCAAACCGACTGTCAGGTGCCGGCCTGTACCTGGAGAATCCGGATAACCAAGACCGGGTTGACCCGGTACATGTCACATCTGGATTTCGTAAGGACTGTAGAGAGAGCGGTGAGGCGAGCCGGGTTGCCTATTGTGTTATCAAGCGGATTCAACCCCCGTCCGCGGTTGTCGTTTGCTCCTGCCTTGCCTGTAGGAGTATCCAGTATTTCAGAGTTTGTCGATATTTTGCTAAGTGAACCGGTAGATGTTAGTGAGGCTACAGAAAGGCTTAACGGATCTTTGCCTTGTGGGATGCAGGTTACGTCTTCGAAAATGCTGCCTCGAAATACGCCTGCCTTGTCTGTCATTGTTCAAGCTGCATCTTACAGACTGAAGTTCAGTGGAGAAACGGAAGTAAGAGTAGACGGTATTTTGGCTGCCATTGAAGAACTGATGAAGAGCGATTCTGTTTTTATTGAGCGCACCACGTCTAAAGGTGTTCGAAGAGTCGATATTCGTCCGCTCATTTACGAGATGCGTGTAGATGGCGACAGTTCTTCTTGGTCAGTCTATGCCATTGTTGCTTCAGGTTCAAAAGGGAGTGTGAGACCGTTTGATCTGGCAAAGGTTATTTTAGAGGCCGGGGGACTTGAGGACTCCGGCGTTTTCGTGGATATTACCCGAGAGGGGCTTTACACACTTTGTGATGGGAAACTATGTCTGCCCTGGTATTTAGGTCCATAGTCATAAGGTTTGTCATTCTCCCCACAGGGGAGTTATTTGAGGAGTGAGGACGGATGTCCAAGGAGATTATTGTAAGTACCGGGCAGGGTGAAACCCGTGCTGCGGTTGTAGAAAACGGTAGGCTTATAGAAGTGCATATTGAGAGGTCTTCCCATGAGAGACACGTCGGTAACATATATAAGGGCAGAGTTGAGAATGTTTTACCAGGGATGCAGGCTGCTTTTGTCAATATCGGACTTGAAAGAAATGCCTTTCTTTATGTGGATGATGCGCTCAAAGCGAGAGAAGGGCATTTTGACGATGTAGATATAGACACTTTGAAAGTCCTTTCAATTCGAGATATTCTCAAGGAAAATCAAGATATCATTGTCCAGGTGACTAAAGAGCCTATAGGTACAAAAGGTGCAAGAGTAGTCACGCAGGTGACTCTTCCCGGCAGGAATGTCGTGCTCATGCCTACAGTGGATTATGTAGGGGTGAGCAGGCGGATTACCAATGATGAGGAGAGGGCCAGGTTAAAGAAGGCAGCGGGGAAAGCGAAACCCCGGGGTTTCGGGGTTATTGTGCGCACTGTTGCTGAAGGTAAGGACGAAAGTGAAATCAGCTCTGAGATAAAGTTTTTGGTGAAGCTCTGGCGTCGGATAAAGCAGAAAGCGCGCAGAGTATCAGCCCCATCTCTTTTACACAAGGACTATAACTTGATTTACAGGATTATGAGAGATCTCCTCTCTGATGATGTTGACGCTTTTATCATCGATAATGAGCACGAGTATGAAAAAGCCCAGGATATCATCAAAATAATGTCGCCTAGATTGCGGAACAGATTACGGCTTTACAGCGATGAAACTCCGATTTTCGAGTATTACGGGGTTGAAGATGAAATCGAGAAGGCGTTGCGTCGCAAGGTATGGTTGTCTTGCGGAGGGTACATCGTTTTTGATGAGACTGAAGCATTGACAAGTATCGATGTGAATACCGGCCGTTACACGGGCAGCATCAACCTTCAGGATACAGTCCTCAGGACAAATCTTGAAGCTGCAAGCGCCATAGCACATCACCTGAGGCTTAGAAATATCGGCGGGATAATTGTAATCGATTTTATAGATATGGACTCTGAAGATGCCCGGGAGCAGGTTGTGAAAAAGCTTGAAGAGGAGCTAAAGAAGGATAAGACTAAAGCTACGGTCCTCGGCTTTACCCATCTCGGCCTTCTCGAGATGACACGCAAGAAGACCAGGCCCGGGCTTCAAGAAGCCCTTACGCGGCATTGTCCTTATTGTGATGGAAGAGGACTGATACTCTCAGAAGAGACCCTTGCTTTTCGGGCTGAGCGTCAACTGAAACACATTGCCGGCAAGACTGACCAGGAGGCGATGCTGGTCACCTTGCATCCTAATGTAGCATCCCTCCTTATCGGACAGGGAGGCCAGAACCTTTCCAGGCTTGAGCAGGAGACAGGGAAAACCATCTATGTCAAAGGCAATCCCAATATCCACATAGAGGATATAGGTGAAATCATCACAGGGACGCAGGAGGCCATTGGAAAGATGGCGGTTCCTGTCAGCGTAGGGGACATAATAGAGGTAGAAATCAAAGAACAACACGCTTCAAACCCGATAAACGGGATCACTCGAATAGACGGTTATATTCTGGACATTGACGGAGCAGGGTGTTTGATCGGAAAGAGAATCCTCGTGGAAATCAAGAAGGTTTTCAGAACCTACGCAAAGGCCAGGCCGGTTCAGGCAGAAATGGTAATTGCAGGCGACGGACATGTTTGACACAGGATATCTGTGTGTGGTAGACTCCTTCATGCGGGCATTTATCGCTCCGCCGCACGAGACGGGCTAAAAGAAACATGCACCATGAAGCATGTGCCTGGGTTTCGGCGAGACAGAGCGAGAGGAGAAAGAGAATTATGTACGCTGTAATTGAGACAGGTGGTAAACAGTACAAGGTAAAAGAAGGAGACGTTCTCAGAGTCGAGAAGCTTCCTTCCGAACCAGGTGAAATAGTGGAGTTCGACACTGTGTTACTGGCACACGACGGAGAAAACGTTAAGGTGGGAAATCCGGTTCTGTCCGGAGCGCGCGTAACAGCCAAAGTGATCGCGCAAGGCAAAGCCAGAAAGATTCTGGTATTCAAGTACAAGGCTAAGAAAAATTACAGGAAGCGTTACGGGCATAGACAGCCATACACTGAGATAAGGATTGAAAAAATAGAAGTCTGACATGTTTTTATTCGGTTCGGCGTTTAGGGGGTGAAGGATAATGGCAAGGAAGAAAGGCGGAGGCAGCTCCAGAAACGGTAGAGACTCACAGGCTAAACGCCTTGGCATTAAGGAATATGCCGGTGAGCGTGTCACTGCCGGCAGCATACTTGTTAGGCAGAGAGGCACGAGGATTCATCCTGGTTTAAATGTGGGAGTTGGCGCTGACCATACACTTTTCGCCAAGGTAGACGGATTTGTCGCTTATGAGAGGCGAGGCAAGAGGAACACTCAAGTCAGCGTGTACCCTGAAGTTGTGGAGAGCGTTTAGCGGCAACGGTGGTATCGGTTTTGTGGCAAAGAGTATCAGAGATTCACGTGATTCTGATATGAAACCCTCGTAGGAGCACATGTTTGTGGGATCCTGCGGGGGTTGTTTGTCCTACTTGGCCTAAAACACGCCGCTCTGAGGTGGGTTTGGATGTTTGTTGACAGAGTGAGGATATATGTAGCCGGAGGAAGCGGCGGTTCAGGCTGTGTAAGCTTTAGAAGGGAGAAATATGTCCCTGCAGGCGGGCCTGACGGCGGAGACGGAGGCAATGGAGGCAGTGTAATCGTGACTGCCTCTCCTAGATTACATACATTAATGGACCTGCGCCGCAGGAAACACTACCAGGCTCAAAACGGGCGGCCGGGAAGCGGGAAGAACCGCCATGGCAAGAAAGGCGACGATGTCATTATAGAAGTCCCATTGGGGACAACGGTGTACGATGCATCTTCAGGAGAGATGCTTGCAGACCTTGTTTCTCCGGGACAAGCTGTCGTTGTCGCAGCCGGCGGTAAGGGCGGAAAAGGTAACGCAAGGTTTGCAACACCAACACGGCGAGCTCCCCGCTACGCCCAACCGGGACTTGAAGGTGAGGGCCGTTGGATACGCCTGGAACTAAAGCTTCTGGCTGACGTTGGGTTGGTGGGCCTGCCCAATGCCGGCAAGTCCACACTTCTCTCCAGGATATCAGCAGCCAGGCCTAAGATCGCAGATTATCCTTTTACTACAACCCGGCCCAATCTCGGTGTTGTTGATCTCGGTTACGGCAGGAGTTTCGTTGTTGCGGACATTCCCGGCCTTATTGAAGGCGCGCACATGGGAGCAGGTCTCGGACATGAGTTCTTAAGGCATATAGAGCGCACGGAAGTCCTTGTACATGTTTTAGATATGGCAGGCGCAGGCAAAGAGCATGACCCGATGAAAAGCTTTGAGACTGTCAGCGAAGAGATGAAATTATACAATCCCGAACTCGCTACGCGTCCTACGATAATCGCATGCAACAAAATAGATTTGCCTGAGGCCGAAGAGAATTTCGAGAAATACCGAGATGAGTTAAGCGCCCTCGGATACGAGATATACCCCATCTCTGCAGTGACAGGCGAAGGAGTAAGAGAGCTTCTTGAAGCGGTAGCCGGAGTGCTTAATGTTTAAGATACGGTTTCGGGCCTGTGGGCGAGGAGGTTGAACGAGTTGCGGGAAGATATCAAGAGAGTCGGGCTTATGGGCGGGACTTTTGACCCTATACACTACGGACACCTGGTAACTGCGGAAGTTGCAAGGGCAAAGTTTTCCCTGGATTTGGTGATTTTCGTGCCTGCCGGGATTCCCCCTCATAAGAAGGGAATGAAAATATCCTCGGGAACGGATAGGTTCATGATGACAGTCCTGGCAACTGCGACAAACCCGTATTTTGAAGTTTCCAGAGTTGAGCTGGAGAGAACCGGTCCCTCATATGCTATTGACACTGTGAGGCATTTCAAGAGGGAGTTAGACGGAGATACTGAGATATTTTTTATCACCGGGGCTGATGCAGCCATAGAAATCCTGACATGGAAAGATGCTACAGAGCTTCTTAAGGAGTGCAGTCTGATTGCGGCGACGCGTCCGGGTTATTCCACCTGTGAGCTGGAAAAAAGCCTTGAGGAAGCAAGGCTGCATTCAACTCAGCGCATCAATCTTGTGGAGGTCCCTGCGTTGGCAATCTCATCCACTGATATAAGGCGCAGAGTGGAGCAGGGCGACCCCATTCGATATCTCGTGCCCTGGACCGTAGAGGCTTATATTTACAAGACAGGCCTTTACCGATAAAGGGGAACACCATAAGTACAAAAAGTAAGAATTGTACGTAATATCTGACTTTAGGTGGTTTACAAGGAAAGAGCTGGATGATATAATAACAGAAACGCCAGATGAGGCCTCCTGGCCTTGATTTTACCTTAGTCGGCTTTTATGGCTACCAGATATTCGAAGGGCCGGAACAGATCAGGGATTTAGCAAGCATGTGAATGAATGCGACCCAGAAGCCTAGAGGAAAACACCTGAGACAGGTCCACGATTCGAAATCCATATGTGCGGACAGGAAGCCAAGGCACAGTTTTGACCTTGGTTTTCCTTTCATAATTACGCGGAGGTGACTGGTTGTGACGAAAACCCTTTATGTGGGGAATCTACCCTGGTCAGTAACGGATGATGAACTCAATGAGGTATTTAGCAAAGTTGCGGAAGTAAAAGGATCAAGAGTAATCGTGGACAGGGTTACTCAAAAGTCACGAGGCTTCGGGTTTGTAGAAGTTGCTGAGCACGATGCCGAACGTGTCATAAATGCTATGAACGGGACTGAACTTCAAGGCAGAGCCCTTATTGTTAACGAAGCAAGGCCCAGACATAACAGATACTAATATCATAGACTGTCCGGGAGGCGAAAGAATTATCGACGGAAAAACCATAATCGATCTTGCCTGTAAAGCAGCTTTGTCTCGTAAAGCAGAAGACATAACCGTTTTTGATGTGCGAGGTATGACAATTATCACCGACTATTTGATGTTGGCCAGCGGTACATCAGACAGGCATGTAAAAGCCATAGCTGATGCGGTATTGCAAGACATCAAGGAGACAGGTGTTCTACCTCTCAGACGAGACGGGACTCCGGAAGCAGGATGGATTGTGTTGGACTATGCCGATGCCATCGTCCACATATTCCATGCCAGGGAACGTGAGTATTATGACCTTGAGCGGCTGTATAGGGGTGCTCAGGTCATCCATCCGGAGGCAGAAGAAGGGCTGATCCGGCAATCTTAAGTTTGCGAGACCTTGCAGCATTGACTTGACTTTAGAGCACGACCTTTGTTATAATCGCAATGCGTCGTGACATCTACATCCATGTGTACAAAGGCAATGAGAAGGAGTAGTAGGGAAGTCAGGCGGCTTTCAGAGAGCCTGCGCACAGGTGAGAGCAGGTGCCGAGCTGAACCCGAACTCGCCTTTGAGCATCGCAGGTGAAACCTGTTGACGGCTACATGAAGCAGTGAGAATAGTAGCCTGCGACGGCCGGCGCCCGTTACGCGCATAATGTGAGTGAGCAGAGTATCGTGTGGGGACGTAGCTCAGTTGGGAGAGCGCATGAATGGCATTCATGAGGTCGTGGGTTCGATTCCCATCGTCTCCACCATTTCTTTTAAAATGATATCTGCTAAATAGGGTGGTACCGCGGGAATTGACCTCTCGTCCCTTGGGATGAGGGTTTTTTTATTTCTTGGGGTTTTTTGCTTATGAATCTTTTTTTACTGTTAGGCAATGGTTACTCATTGAGAAGGTGATGGCAAGGTGAACGACAGATACGAGTTTAGGCAGATTGAAGCCAAGTGGCAGAGAGCTTGGGAAGAAGAAGGCATATATCACGTAGATCCTCATGAGACCAAGCCCAAGTATTACGCTTTGGAGATGTTTCCCTACCCCTCAGGCGAGCTTCATGTGGGGCATACAAGGAATTATGCAATCGGAGATGCGATTGCCAGGTTCAGAAGGATGAACGGCTTTTCTGTGCTCCATCCGATGGGTTGGGATGCCTTCGGCCTTCCGGCTGAGAATGCAGCTATTGAGCGAGGCATCCAGCCGGCTGAGTGGACCATGGGAAATATCAGGCGCATGCGCAGCCAGTTCAAACGCTTAGGCTTAAGCTATGATTGGCGGCGAGAGGTAGCTACGTGTCATCCCGGATACTATAAATGGACCCAATGGCTTTTCCTGCAACTCTTTAAGCATGGACTTGCTTACAGAAAGAAAGCGCAGGTAAACTGGTGTCCCAGGTGTCAGACAGTCCTTGCCAATGAACAGGTTGTGGATGGGCTTTGCGAAAGGTGCGATACAGAAGTAACAAAGCGAGAGCTGGAACAGTGGTTTTTCAAAATCACTGATTACGCTGATAGGCTCCTAAGCAACCTGGACAAATTGGAAGGCTGGCCTGAAAAAGTTAAGATAATGCAGAAGAACTGGATCGGGCGAAGCGAAGGCGTTGAGATAGTTTTCAAATTGAAGGATACAGGTGATGATATCCCTGTATTTACCACAAGGCATGATACGGTTTTCGGTGTCACATATCTTGTGCTTGCGCCTGAGCATCCCCTTGTTGAGAAAATAATTTCAGGTTCCTCCAGGGAGCAAGAGATCAGGAAATTCATACATGACGTAAGCCGCGTAAGTGAGATAGACAGGACCAGCGATCTTACTGAAAAGATCGGTATCCCCACCGGGGCATATGCAATAAACCCCATGTCAGGCCAGGAAGTTCCGGTGTGGATCGCAAACTATGTATTGCTGCACTATGGCACCGGGGCTGTCATGGGAGTTCCTGCTCACGATGGGCGTGACTTGGAGTTTGCAAAGAAATACGGCCTTCCTATCAAGGTAGTCATTGCTCCGCCCGGTGAGGCTTGTTGTCAAGATGACATTGACAAGGCGTACGAAGACCCGGGAATAATGGTAAATTCACCTGGGTTTGACGGGGTGCCAAGTGAAGAAGGCAAAGACAGAATTGCAGAATTCATGGAACGGAACGGGATAGGCAGGCGGACTGTAAATTACAAGCTCCGTGACTGGTTGATTTCAAGGCAAAGGTACTGGGGTGCTCCTATTCCCATAGTGTACTGTCCGTCTTGCGGGATCGTACCGGTTCCTGAAGAAGATTTACCCGTTATGCTCCCGCTGGATGTGGAGTTTCGGCCTTCAGGCGAATCTCCGCTGGCCTATATACCGGAGTTCGTCAACACAACATGCCCCAAGTGTGGAGCATCTGCAAGGCGCGAGACTGATACAATGGATACTTTCATGTGTTCATCGTGGTACTTTATCAGGTATACCTGTCCGCGATCTGATGATGAGCCTTGGGATCCTGATATAGCCAACCACTGGCTGCCTGTGGACCAATATACCGGCGGAATCGAGCATGCTATCTTGCATCTCATGTATTCCAGGTTCTTTACGATGTTTCTTTCGGATGTGGGGCTGATCGAGACTGACGAGCCATTCAGCCGCCTGCTTACTCAAGGCATGGTCTTGAAGGATGGCGCTAAGATGTCAAAATCCAAAGGGAACATCGTAAGCCTCGAGGAAATGCTGGACACCTACGGTGCTGATACCACCAGGCTGTTCATATTATTTGCATCTCCGCCTGAACGAGACCTTGAGTGGAGCGAGCAAGGGGTGGAAGGGGCGTCGAGGTTCCTAAACAGGCTCTGGAGGCTCGTATATGAATTCAAAGATGATCTTGTATCGGGTCATGGTGTAGGTCATGAGTTTTCCGGCCTGACTTCAGAAGATGAGGAAATGCGGAGGAAAACCCATACAACCCTGAAGAAGGTTACAGAAGACCTGGAAAGGTACAGCTTTAACACTGCTGTCGCACGAATAATGGAGCTCGTCAATGCCATGTACCAGTTTAGAGATGCAGCAAAGGCTCGGCCTGAGGCCATGGGTGTAATGAGAGAGGCTGTTCAACTGGTCCTTCTGATGCTTGCGCCTTTCACTCCGCACATAGCTGAAGAGCTGTGGCGTGTAATAGGCTATGAAGAGAGTATCCATGAAGAGGCATGGCCTGCTGTAGATGAAAGCGCTACAGTGGAGACGGACATAGAAATCGTAATCCAGGTAAACGGGAAAATTCGCGACAGGATGAATGTGGCGAAAGGAGAAGATCCCGACGAGCTGAAAGCGAAGGCCCTGGCCTCGGACAGAGTTCGCGAGCTCGTTGAAGGCAAAGACATTCGAAAAGTCATTGTAGTTCCTGACAAGCTTGTGAACATCGTGGTATCGTAGTGCCGGAAACAACTAAAGGCAAGTAATCGAGCCCCTGTCCGGGATACGAATCCTGAGACAGGGGTTCATGTATTTTCATGTCTCCAAAAGACCATACCGATTCTCATTCCAAAACCGCCCTTTAGGGCGGATCCTTCCCAGAAGGCGATGTGGGCCTCGTGTTGAACCCTTAATCAGGGGGTGAACTGCCTTATGTGGGATTTCACGAGTAGGCAGAAGTTTGCTGCCTTTGTGCTTCTTAGTGCTCTTGCAGTGGGTGGAATCGTTTTAATCGTAAAGGGGACTGTCAATTCTCCTGTGGTTGTCTACTCCCACCCTGCGACAGCAAGCCTCATCGATACGGGAAGCAGTGGCAAGGAAAGTACAAGTGGCGGAGAGGATAGCCCTCTGCACGCGACAGTCCGGGAGGAGGCTGAAGAGACAGAGGAATTGGTAGTGCATGTGTGCGGTGCAGTGAAGAATCCGGGTGTCTATACCCTGCCGAAAGGTGCCAGGATTGCCGATGCAGTGAACCTGGCCGGAGGCCTTGAGGATTCGGCAATGGAAGAAGCCGTAAACATGGCTATGAAGGTGGAAGACTCAATGCAGATCAATATCCCCCACATATCGTCTGTACCTGTATCTATTGAAGCATCTGTTACCATACCTGACTCTGCTTCGCAGATGGGAAAGGTCAACCTCAACACCGCAACTCTAAGTCAACTGGAAAGCCTTCCGGGAATCGGGCCTGCATTAGCAGAGCGCATACTTGAATTCAGGGCTGCCTATGGCAAGTTCGAACGGCCTGAGGACCTTCTAAATGTCTCAGGGATCGGTGAGAAGAAGTACGCAGCAATCAAAGACCTGGTCACAGTCTTTTGACATCCCCGGAGGCGTCTCTAAGTGTCCGGGGAAGACCGTCTTTTTCTCACAGGCTGTTTCTTCGTATTAGGGATAACCCTTAAAGATGCATGCAGCATCCCGGGGATGATCACAGGATGCATGCTGGGGGCTTTGTGTTTCCTCGCAACCACTGGGCAGCTTAATAGGGATGCGAAAGCCCTGAAGGCTCACGTTAAGTGGGCTATATGCTTTTGCCTGGCAATGCTTTCAGGGTTCTTCCTAATGAATAGATGTGCATGTCTGAGGGAGCGCACAGGTGAGCTTCTTCTTCCCATGTCAGGCGAATCCTGCGAGATCCGGGGGGCTATCGGAGGCATGCCTGAGGTAGAAGATGATGGAAAATGGAGTGCAGTCTTGATCCCGGATGCTGCAATGGGCGAGGTGAGCCTGAAAGGGGTAAGGATACGCCTTACAGGGCCTCTTGACTTTGGGGATGAGCCTCCGGTTCGCATAGGACACATCGTCAAAGTCTCAGGGCGGTTTTACCTGCCCGGCGCTCCTTTGAACCCGGGGGAGCCTGATATGCAGAGGATCATGGCATCCCGAAGGCTTGACGGAACGCTTTACGTCAAAACTGTAAAGGATATCCATATTTTGGGCAGGCGCAGACTAAATCTCGTGGAATGCCTGGCTGAATCCTTTAGGAACTCTGCTGTCGAAACTGCAAGCGCTACGCTTTCGCCTCGTCATGCAAGGATCCTCACAGGTATGCTCCTGGGGCAGGCCCCGCCTTCTCTAAAGCCCCTTCTGGAAGCTACAGGTACATCACACCTTTTTGCAGCTTCAGGCCTTCATGTAGGCTACGTAGCTCTCGCGGTTATGGCTTTTGCCAGGCTTTTTGGGCTTCCGAATGCATATAGGATGGTGATTGCTTGTATTTCTGTTTGGATATACGCAGCTGCGTGCGGCCTGCGTCCATCTGTGGTAAGGGCTGCTTTTATGTTTTCAGTAGGAGCCTTTTCAATGATCCTGGGGCGGAGGGTATCTTCCAAGTGTGCACTGACTGTAGCGTGCATTGTGATGTTTATACATAATCCGTACTTAGTGTTTAGTACAAGTACACAACTCTCATTTCTTGCGGTCTTCTCCATCATCCACCTGTATCCCAGGATCAGGAGGCTCCTTTCGCCCCTGGGAAGGCGTATGTCTGAGACTTTTGGGATGTCGGTTTCAGCCCATATGGGAGTTGCCCCTGTTGTTGCCTGGTATTTCAACACCTTTACGCCTGTTGGAGTTATTGCTAATGTCCCGTGTATAATCCTGGCAGGCTTCGCAGTGCTGATAGGCTTAGCCGCCACTTTTGCAAACCTTATATGCCCCCCTATCGCGCTGGTCTTGAACACCGCTAATACCTTAGTCTTGCATAGCCTTGAAGCAGTCATAGGACTCGTTGCAAAGATCCCTTTTGGCACCTTTTCAGTGAGGAGGCCTTCCCTTTGGTTTATGTTCGCGTACTACCTGTGTATCATTATTGTGGGAGCTCCGAGGCGCCTCAAAAGAGCTCTCTATTCGCGGCGGACTGTAATCGTCCTTCTTATCCTTGCAGCCTTAGCCTCAACTTGCCTGTATCATGCTGTAAGGCCCCCGGAAGTTGAAGTTGTGTTTCTTTCGGTAGGCCAGGGGGACTCAATATTCCTTCAGAGCCCAAAAGGTAAGACTGTCCTTGTAGACGGCGGCGGGCTGCCGGGCAGCAGCAGGGATCCGGGGAAGGATATCATCTTGCCCTACCTCAGGAGAAGAGGGATAGATTACATAGATGCCGTAGTCATAACCCATCCCCATTACGACCACATCGGAGGCCTCTTCTCAGTGATCGACTCATGCCGCGTTGGTATGCTCATCAAGCCGAAACTCCCCGAACACATGGAACCTGATGTCGGCCGTGCCCTGACAGGATTGGCACACGGGAAAGGTGTACCTTCGGTTGAACTTAGCCAAGGCAGCTCCATCGATTTGGGAGACGGTGTAAGGATACTTGTCCTTAATCCCTGTTCTGACTCTCGATGCCAGGAGCGTGGCGGCTATGGACAACAAGGCCTTAATGATATGTCCCTCGTTATGCGGCTTGAGTTTCTGGGATTTACACTTCTCTTGACGGGAGACGCAGGTGAATCGCAGCTTGCGACGCTCATTGGTATGGAGGAGGATCTTAGCGCAAGTGTGCTGAAAGTGCCTCACCACGGTTCAAAAGACGCCTTAAGCGGCGAAGTCATGGGGTCTATCAACCCGCAGATTTCTGTTATATCAGTTGGCCCAAACACGTTTTCACATCCTTCCTCAGAAACAGTCTCAGTCCTGGAAGATGCCGGCTCTATTGTTTTCCGGACGGATGTGGACGGAGCCGTAATCATACGAAGTGACGGACGACATGTAAGAGCTATGTCAGTTGCAGGTCAACGCAAGGTCGTGGTCAGTAAAGGCCGGGGATTGCGGTGATAGGTTCAAAAGGTTAAGATTATTAACAGAAGAATCGGGAATTCCGGGAATCAAGGGAAAGGTCACGAATTAAGGAGCGACAGCATTGGACGTAATAGTAAGTGATATCAGGAGAGGACAGTTCAAACCTGTATATCTGCTGTATGGAGAGGAGAGTTTTCTCCGTGACCATAGAGCACGGGAGCTGGCAGAAGCTGTAGTTGATAAGGAACTTAAGGACTTCAACTGTACTGAGTTCCGTGCATCTGAAACTGACGCTGCAACTATCGGTTCCGCTATTATGGCTGCGCCTGTGCTTTCAGATAAGCGGGCTGTCGTGATTTGGGATTTGCAGGATCTCTCCGACGACGATCGGAAGATACTTGCCAAGGCTCTTGAGAGAATGCCAGATACCACGGTTTTAGTGATTGTCGCATCTACGATTGACAAAAGAAGCGCTCTCTTCAAAGCTGTTTCAAAGCGAGGCAGAGCTGTCCTGTATAGACGCCTTTACCCAAATCAGGCCTTAAGGTGGCTTTCAGAATACATTCGCTCCAGACGGATATTCATGGATAGAGCCGCATTGGAGTACCTGGTTTCAGTCCTTGGCACTGACCTTGCGCAACTGGTTGCCGGTGTGGAGAGGGCATATGACTATGCCGGAATTGCACTGGGTCTAGAAAAGAGAATCACACTGGAACATGTAAAGTCTGTAGTCATGGGATCTCCGGAATACAGTGTTTTCGATTTTGTAGATGCAATAGGAGAGAGGGATGCCGAGAAGGCTATGAGCTCCCTGCGTCAACTTATTGTTTTCCAAGAGGCGCCACTTAGGATACTATATCTCATAGCCAGGCAAATGAGGCTTATTCTCAAAGCTAAGGCGTTAAAAGCCGGAAAGATGTCTCAAGGCGAGATAGCCAGGGCCTTAGGCGTCCAGGAGTTCGTGGCCAGTAAGTGCCTTGTCCAGGCAGACAGATTCCGCCTGGAAGAGCTGGAGAATGCTTTCTCTTTACTGGCTGAGGCTGACGTAAGCCTCAAAACCTCAGGAACACCTGATCATGTCATCCTTGAAAGGCTGGCTTTACATCTTTGCGACAGGTCTCGCTTTTAGGCAGTCCCTTCTTCACCGGATTCCGCCGGCGCAGTAAGTGCATTAAGCTTGCGGGCAAGGCGGGATTTGCGCCTGTCTGCTTCATTCCTATGGATTACCCCTTTTTGCGCAGCCTTGTCAATGGTGCTGATTGCTTCCTCAAGCAGCCCGGCCGCTCGGGTGGAATCTCCTTCTGCAAGACTTAGTTCATATTTCTTTATCGCAGTCCTAACTTGTGATTTTACTGCTACATTTCGCATCTGACGCTTCTTTGAGGTCTTAGCCCTTTTTATTGCGGATCTGTTGATTGGCAAAAAACTCTACCTCCTCAATCTATGGCAAATCGCGAAAGTAATTCTACCATGACATCGCCTGAATCGCAACAGTCTTAGGACTCAGAATCAGGAATTATGTCACTTCCTCGCAGTATCCATGCTGGATTTGCCAGGCATTTTACACGTGGACAGCCTACGGACTTCTCGGGATAGGCATTATGACACCTGGGGAAACTACACTCTAAGACAAGAGGTGGTTGCAATGATGCAGGAAAGAAGACGTATTCTGAGGCTGAGAAGGGCAGAAAGCAGCAGGTTAAGTCATCCCGGAAGTTCCGGGGATGATGCGTCCAGCAAAGATGTCATATGGCAGAATTACAGCGTAAGAACGGATCTGGCTTTGGAAGCCCAGACTCTTGTTTCCCAAAGGACAGGGCAAGAGGTTCCTGGGGTTATCTCTGAGAAGGAAGAAACCCGTTATGCCACTGTTACAAGGGTTCAGGTTATGACTGCTGAAGGCGAGCGTATCCTGGGAAAACCAAGAGGCAATTACACGACCATTGATTCTAAGTACCTTCGCTCGAGGAGTAAAGAGATCGACGAAGAGCTGGCCCGGATCTTTGCAAGGGAATTCTTAAGGCTGGCGCCGATTCCTGAAAATGCCACAGTCCTTGTGGCAGGGCTGGGGAATTGGCAGGCTACACCTGATGCGCTGGGGCCTCGTACAGTGGAATACTTAACAGTTACAAGGCATCTTCACAGTTTTGTTCCACAAGAGCTTCGAGGCGGTATGAGAGCGGTATGCGCAATATCCCCGGGGGTCCTGGGGCTTACAGGAATTGAGACCGGGGAGATAATACGAGGTGTGGTAAGCAATGTCAGGCCTGACCTCGTAGTTGTAGTTGACGCACTTGCATCCATGTCCACGCAGCGCCTGGGTTCGACGATTCAGATGGGCGATACAGGCATCAGCCCCGGTTCAGGCGTAGGCAACAAGCGGATGGGGATAAACCGGGAAAGCCTGGGTGTACCGGTAATAGCCATAGGTGTTCCAACTGTTGTTGCAGCGGAAACCATCGCTATGGATGCCATGGATTTTATAGAAAGGCAACAAGGAAGGGGTGGCCAACAGTTCAACGAGACACAGCAGGCGATGGCAAGGCGTAATTACCTTGCTCAAATGCTTTCTCCATATTTCGGATCCCTTGTCGTAACCCCGAAGGAAGTCGACGACCTGGTGGAAGATGCAGCTGAGGTCCTGGCAGCGGGTCTGAACGCAGCTTTGCATCCTTCGATAGACTGGGACAAGATCTTGACTTACCTTTCCTAGTCTAAGTCTTGCGCCTGATTCATATAGATAGTTGTATAAACGCCTATTCGAAGGCGAGGGTTGTACTGTGGCAGGTGCAAGGAGGCGCAAGGCCCGGCGCTCCAGATGGCTTCCTTTGCTCTACATTGCTTGCATTCTGGGGAGTCTCGGCATAAGTGTGTTCCTGGCAGCACGCTGGAATAATTCTGCCTCATCCCGAGGAGTGCTGCCTGTTCTGTCAGGTGTGTTAGTTGAAGGTGAAACGAGGCTGAAGAAGCGTGTAGAGGAGATAATCCGCAACTTCACCCCGAGGCAGGTAATGGAGAAAGGCATCCCCGTATTCGGCGGAACAGGTGAAGGCCGGCATATAGCAGGGGGTATCATCGGAACCGGTGATGTAGGGACCTTGTTATTTGCTCTGTCCGATACAGATCTGCTCGAGCCCAGGACCTTGTTGACAGAGATTATCCCGTGTTTCTCGCTGCCTATCGTAACCAGGGCGTCGACTGCTTCCGAAGGCATCTCAAGCAGACAAGCCATGGACCCGGCAAGTCAGCCTGAAACGTTGCGAGAAGCTCTGCCGGAAATAAATCGGGATGCCCCGCAGGGACTACCTGGAGATGAGAGCCCCTCTGAAGAGGAGAAAGACCCTGATGAAGGGAGAAGGCCAACGGAGTCTCAGGTAAAAGAGCCTCTTGTTGCGATTTACCATTCCCATAGCTCAGAGGCGTACAGACTGACCTCCGGTGCTGACCATCTGTGGGGAAGTGAAGAAGGGGTTATACACGTCGGAGCTAAACTTGCCTCGATACTGGAGGAGCGCCATGGCATACAGGTAGTCCATTCAAAGAGGATCCATGATTACCCCCTTTGGCGAGAAGCATATACTAAAGCGCAAAAGACCATTCTCGAGATCCTTGAAGCTAACCCGTCCATCGAAATCGTTTTAGATATTCATAGAGATGCAGGCGTATCTACGTCCGGCAGCTTCGTCACGGTGGATGTTCACGGAGTCAAGGCTGCTCGAGTGCTCATCGTTGTGACATCGGACAGATACGGCTTGCCTCACCCAAGGTGGAGGGAGAACCTGGCTTTTGCCTATCAGCTTAACGCAAAGCTGGATGAGGCATGTCCCGGCCTTTCGCGAGGCGTAAGTATACGCCATGATGCCAGATGGAATCAGCACGTCCATCCGAGAGCAATCATACTTGAGATCGGTTGTGATAAGACTAAGAGAGAGGAGGCAGAGGCAAGCACAGTATACATCGCTGATGCGATTTCCCGCGCACTCCAAGACATAGGAAGATGAAAGACATGGCAAAGCTAACCTTTTTCAAAGGGGTCATTATTATCGCAGTTTTCTCTGTTCTCGTGGTGTCGTGTATTAACGTTGCCATGCAGGGAGAAAGTGACCTCAGCGGCATCCGGAACAATCCCCACGTCCTTTCCATAGCCCGTGAAAGCGATTCAAGGCTGAGGGTCCATTTGTTTGACTCAGCATACTATCTTTCAATCCCTCCTTTCCTTCGCGACATGGATCACCTGGCAAAAGGTGCAGCAGACTCTGTGCACGGTTTAGTGTCTACAATCACAGCCTCTCTCAGACAGTCCTTACAGGATCTAAATCTTCCCGGGCTGAAATGACAGGATCCAGGCGGCTTTAAGGAGAAAACAAACTAAAGCGATGTCATGGCAAAGCGTGAAGGAAGAGGTGCTCATGTACGCAGTGACTCATTTTACCGTAGGTTTGATGTTAGGACAGGCAGCAGGCAACCCTTACGCTGCTTTTGCTTTAGGCCTGGCAAGCCACGTGATACTGGATGCAATCCCCCATTCTGATTACAGCAAGACGATACATGGGATAGCAGACTTTGTTGCAGTTATGGCGGCTTGCTACGTTTCGGTTAGGCTAGGTGCCGGTGCATCCGGGCTTGTTGGTGGTTTTTCCGGGGTCCTGCCTGATTTGGAGGTTGCAATAGCCCATTTGCGTTCAGGTGGAGATCTATCGGCGCAAAAGTGCAGGTTTTTCTTTCCCAGCCATACGGGACTTGTGCGTCATGGGAGATTGCGTCCGCCATGGGGGATTGTAACGCAAATCGCCGCGGTCGGAGCCGTATGGGCTGTGCTGTCCGGCAGTCTCATATAGGTTCAGACCACCTCTAAAAGGGCTGCGGAATGCGCTTGACAAAGAGCGAAACCGGGTGATATCTTTTAATCAGGCAGTTTAGCACTCTATGAGTGAGAGTGCTAACGGAAGGTGATTATCGGTGTCTTCCAACTCAATAATGGGTGACAGAAAAAAGCGAATACTGGAAGCAGTTACCGATGACTACATTATGACAGCTGAACCCGTAGGGTCGCGGACAATAGCCAAAAGGTACGACCTCGGAGTCAGCCCTGCGACTATCAGAAATGAAATGGCTGATTTGGAAGAGTCGGGATATCTGGAGCAGCCTCATGTATCATCAGGTAGGATTCCTTCTCAGAAAGGATACCGCTTTTATGTGGATTTCATTATGAAATCAATGGATGTGTCTGATGAGGAAAGGCTGCAGATTAGTCGCAGGCTTGAAGAAAAGAAGAGGGAACTGGATCTGATAACCGAAGAAACAGCAAGGATCTTAGCACAATTATCGAGCTATGCTGCATTTGTGCTGTCTCCTGTTTCCGGGGCTGCCATACTGAAAAGGATAGAGCTTGTACAGCTTAATCCCCATTTGATCCTTGTCATTCTTGTAGTTGACCCGGGTTTTGTCAAGACCAATCTGGTTATGACAGAGCGCAGGTTAAACAGTGAGCAGCTCACATACATTAACTCCTATCTGAACAGCAGGCTCCGCAACACCCCTCTGTCAAGGATCGGGGTTAGGCTCCTTAGCGATATTGCGGCCGAGTTAAAGGAATACAGCAGTGTTCTTGAGGCTGCGCTGGATGCTGTTGTTCGGCTGCTCGAACGTAAACAGGGGGATGCAGTGATAACAGACGGCCAGGTCAATATCTTAGAACAACCTGAGTTCAAGGAAGTAGAAAATGCGAAGAGAGTCTTTGACTTGCTTTCCGAGGATGAGACTGTCTTCCAAATGTTGGTGGGTGCGATGAATTCAGGTTGTGTAAAGATAGTAATCGGCAGAGAAAGCCCTCATCCTAATATGGGTATGTGCAGCGTAGTCAGTGCTCCCTATCTAGTTGACGGCGTACCTGTCGGAGCCATCGGAGTACTTGGTCCTACCAGAATGCATTACGCAAAAGTAGTCGCACTTGTTGAGTCAGTTGCAGACTTTCTTGGCGAGGTCTTAAACAAGTTGCTTGTAGGGTAGCAGGATGGCTGTGATAGACTCCGTCTTTCGGAGAGACTGTGCTATGCTATTAAACGAAGTTAGGTGCTGCAAAAAAGATATGTACGGTTTCGGTGGGGTTAAGGGGATTAGGATCGCTTAGCCCCACATCACTGTTGATAAGAGCTTGTCTGAAGCGGTGCAAGCCTGATGCTATAGGCGGTGTGAGAATGCCAAAGAAAGATTATTATGAAGTCCTAGGGGTCGACCGTAGTGCAAGCCAGGAGGAGATCAAGAAGGCCTTCCGAAAGCTTGCCAGGAAGTACCATCCTGATATGAACAGAGATGACCCGTCTGCGGAAGAGAGATTTAAGGAAATCAACGAAGCATACGAGGTCCTCTCTGATCCTGAAAAGCGCCGTCAGTATGACACGTTCGGCCATACTTCTCAGGGTTCCACATGGAAGCCGGGAGGCTCGGAGGCATACGATTCCGGCGGGTTCGGGCCGTTTGGGTCTTTCGACAGCATTTTTGACGTGTTCTTCGGAGGCGGGTTCAGGGACTTCAGTCGCAGGAGAACCGGGCCTGAAAGAGGACGGGACATTTACTATGATCTTGAAATAACTCTGGAAGAAGCTGCTACAGGCCTTGAACGGGAGATCCCCATAAGGCGGCTGAAGACGTGTGATGCATGTAGCGGAACAGGTGCAAAACCCGGCACAGCGCCTACGACATGCCCTGTGTGCGGTGGCTCAGGAATGGTTTCTGAAATCCGGCAGACTGTCTTTGGAACCAGCGCTTATACTACTACATGCTCAAGGTGTTCAGGGACAGGGACTGTGATAACCGATCCGTGCAAAGAATGCCAGGGCCGCGGCAGGATTCCGGAGACAAGAAAGGTTGAAGTAAAGATTCCTCCGGGCGTAGACTCAGGTGTCCGCATGAGACTTGAAGGCCGCGGGGAAGCAGGAGTACGAGGAGGCCCTCCGGGAGATCTCTATGTTGATATTACTGTTAAGCCCCATCCTGTCTTTACGCGTCGTGGAAATGACCTTCTGTGCGAACAGCCCATATCTATTTACCATGCAGTCCTTGGCGGTGAGATTGAAGTCCCGACAATAGACGGTAAGAAGGCATCCCTTGGAATTCCTGAAGGGACGCAAACAGGTACTTCTTTCCGTCTGAAAGGGAAAGGCATGCCTGATATTCGTGGAAGGGGCAGGGGAGATCAGCACGTAAAAGTAAAAGTTATAGTACCTACGAGACTCAGTGAAAAAGAAAAAGAACTCTTCAGGGAACTTGCAGAACTCCGCGGAGACCTGCCCGGCGACAAGCCAGGTTCCAAGAATATTTTTGAGAAGATAAAGGACGCATGGGAGAGGCGGGCGTGATTTTGAGATGCCTAGGTTCTTCATATCAGGCAATTTACAGCAAGGAGATGAGACATCCATTACAGGTAAGGATGCCAGACACATCACTCGGGTTTTGAGGATGAAGCCAGGCGATACTCTGAACCTGGTCGACAGTTCCGGAACAGAGTTCTCTGCTCGAATAACGGCTGCGTCAGCTCATCAAGTCGTAGTCGATGTGATAAGGGAGAATGTCGGCTCGTCCCGGGAACCTCAAGTGCATATCACTATCTTTCAAGGGCTGCCAAAAGGAAACAAAATGGATGAGGTGATACGGAGGAACACAGAGATCGGAGTCAGCCGCTTTGTGCCTGTTATCACTGAAAGGAGTATCCCCAGGCTTGATGAGGCCTCCCTTGCCAAGAGAGTGGAGAGATGGAGACGGATTGCGGAAGAGGCTTCCAAGCAGTCCGGCCGGCAACAGGTGCCTCATGTCTTTGATGTCTTAGATTTCGACGAAGCGATACAGTTTGCAGCCGGTGAAAAGAAGAACTGTCCCCGCCCGGAAAACGAATGTCTTATCCTTTTTCCATGGGAACTTGAGACATCCAGGGGAATTCAGGGCATCTTAAGAGAAAGCCCCGGATTTTCGGAGGTTATGTGCTTTATCGGCCCTGAGGGTGGGTTCTCTTATGCTGAGGCAGAGATTGCAAAAGAGAAAGGTGCGATGTTGTGCAGCCTGGGACCTAGAATACTGCGCACAGAAACAGCCGGATTAGTGCTGAGTTCGATTATTCTTTATGAAGCCGGGGAGATGGGTTAATTTGCCACATTCAGGTAAGCGGTGTGCTTTTTATACTCTCGGATGTAAAGTCAACCAGTATGATACAGAGAGCCTAATGGAGCTTTTTCGAGAACGAGGATACGAAATAGTCGATTTTCATTCTGAAGCAGACGTGTACTGCATAAATACGTGTACAGTCACTCATGTAGCGGACAAGAAATCGAGGCAGGCGATAAGGCGAGCCAAAAGGCAAAATCCCAATGCCATAGTGGTTGCAACAGGCTGTTACTCTCAGGTTTCACCTGAAAAAGTTTCGGCTGTCAGTGGCGTTGACGTGCTCGTAGGAACACAGGGGCGAAAGGATATTGTGGATCTCGTCGAGTCAGCGATGGCAGGGAGGTCAGAAAGCCCGCTGGTTGCTGTAGAAGACATTATGTGTCAGACTGAGTTCGAAGAGATGCCGATATCATGTCTGTACAAAAGGATACGGGGATTTGTCAAGATCCAGGAAGGATGTGACGAGTTCTGCACTTACTGCAAGGTGCCATATGCCCGCGGCCCGTCGAGAAGCCGTTCCCCCGAGCATATATTAGCAGAGGTCCGGCGATTAGCCGGCTCCGGTGTAAGTGAGATAGTCCTCACCGGCATTCATATCGGGGCTTACGGAAAGGATCCGGAAACCCCGGGTGACCGAGGGGCAGTGGGCCTTCCGTGGCTTCTTGATAAGATCCACGGTATCCCGGAAATCAGGCGTATCCGTTTAAGTTCCATTGAGCCGGTGGATATCGATGAGAGGCTCATAGATAAGGTCAGCGGACTCAAGAAAGTGGCAAGGCATTTTCACGTTCCGCTTCAGAGCGGAGATGATGAAGTGCTTGCGAGGATGGGTAGGCGGTACACAACTTCCGATTACCGGAGCCTTGTTGAGAGAATCAGAGAGAGAATCCCTGACGTAGCCATTACCACAGACATAATGGTTGGGTTCCCAGGGGAGACTGAGGATAACTTCCAGAGATCCTACAACTTTGCAGAAAGCCTGAGGTTCTCCCGGATGCACGTGTTTAAGTTTTCAAGGCGCCCCGGAACTCCTGCGTTTGACATGGAAAACCAAGTGGATTCCAAAACAAGGGATGAACGCAGCGAGAAGATGATACAGCTTGCTGCCGATTTGGAGTCTGAGTATGCAGAATCACTTGTAGGGAAGAATGAGGAAGTCCTGGTAGAAGAGTACGACTCCGAAACAAAAACCGTTGCCGGGCTGGGAAGCAGGTACGTTCGCATAGAGATGCCCGGAGAAGAGTCCTTTGTAGGGATAATGATCCCTGTGAGAATCACAGGAGCTATGGGCAGTACAGTTATTGCAGAAGGACTTTTGCCCCATGAAGAAGGAATTGTGCCGGATGACGAGAAATAACCTGAGAGAGGTGGGCGACTTGAACGATTGTCTGTTTTGCAAAATAGCAAGAAAAGAGATACCTGCGGATATTGTATATGAAGACGACGATGTGCTGGCATTTCGCGATATCAGGCCGCAGGCTCCGGTGCATGTTCTTGTTATCCCAAAACGGCACATAGCATCTCTTGCAGATTTGACTCAAGAAGACAAAGATGTAATGGGGCATGTCACACTTGTTGCATCACGGCTTGCCCGTGACCTGGGGGTAAGTGAAGGTTACAGAGTTGTGATCAATTGCGGGAAAGATGCAGGTCAGAGTGTTTTCCACATCCATATGCATCTTCTAGGCGGAAGATCTCTCGGGTGGCCTCCGGGTTGAGATTGACATCAGGTGATAGCTCTTGTATCATTGCCACAGGTTTCATAAAACGCACCTTGCAGAATTATGCCACCACTTGCAGTAATGAACGGTAGTTCCAGTGGATGTACTGTCGATGTGAGATCCGTGGCAGCCGGGGGGAGGGAGATCGAGTGTCTGAAGTCAGGATTGGAAAAAACGAATCCCTAGACAGTGCGCTTCGCAGGTTCAGACGGGAGTGCCAAAGGTCAGGCCTTTTTGCTGAAGTACGCAAACACGAGCGCTATGAAAAGCCCAGTGTGCGCAGGAAGAAGAAGTCTGAGGCTGCGCGAAGGAGGAAGTATCGGAGGTAGCTAAGATTTGTGGTAATGCCCGACTCTTTGTCGGGCATTATTTGAATGATAGGGTTTCGAGGCCTGTCGACGGGTTGTGTGATAGGGGGTGCGGAGCAAGTGTTGCCTGAGTGTAGAAGTTACGGGAAATCGAAGAAGACTATAGGACTGTCTCTTATCTTTTTGCTTATTATCACAGGCCGTTATCTTTCCTCAGGTTTAGGGATAGAGGCACAAGGCGAAGCTCTGTCCGAGCCCCTGGTGTATGTAGTCAGTATAGAGGGTACTATCGAGCAGGGGCTTTCATCTTATGTTAAGCGGGTAGTAGGCGAAGCAGAAAGCCGGATGGCAGATGCAATTCTTGTGGAAGTCAATACCTTCGGCGGCCGTGTGGACGCGGCTACGGAAATCCGCGACTATATTATCGGCTTTCCGGGTCTATCAATAGCTTATGTGAAAGGCAGGGCCTGGTCTGCAGGGGCCTTGATTACGCTGGCTGCTGAAAAAATCGTTATGGCACGGACAGCCAGCATAGGAGCTGCTGAGACTATCCCTAAAGAAGAGAAGCAGATTTCAGCGCTTCGGGGAGAGTTTGAAGCCACTGCTGAGAATAGAGGACGGGACCCGGAGATTGCTGCTGCTATGGTAGATGCTGACATATCAATCGAGGGGTTGGTGGATAAAGGTAAGCTCTTGACATTGACTGCTCAAAGAGCTAAAGATTTGGGATTTATCGATGCTATAGCAGCTTCCAGGCAAGAGGCCTTGGCTGAATTCGGATTGGAAGGCGCGAAGGTCGTGGAAACTGCCCAGACACGGGCAGAGAAACTCGCCCGTTTCCTGACGGATCCCACAGTCAGCTCTATCCTTCTTACCCTCGGTTTTCTCGGCCTCTTGTTTGAAATAACGACTCCTGGCTGGGGAGTTCCCGGGACCGTCGGTGTGCTGGCATTGGCTCTGTTCTTTGGTGGCAGGCTTGTAGTGGGGCTTGCAGGTTGGGGTGTAATAGGCCTTTTTATCCTGGGATTTGTTCTCCTTCTTATTGAAGTGTTCGTTATCCCGGGTTTTGGAATAACAGGTATCAGCGGCATAATTTCAATTTTCGCTTCCCTTGTGCTCAGTTTCAGAAACATCAGGGAAGCCTCATTTGCCATCTCCTTTGCCATGCTGGCATCGTTCCTAGTTGTTGTTGTTCTATTAAAACGTTTCGGTAGATCTGAGGCGCTAGGCAGGTTAGTCTTAAGAACCTCTGAGCACACAGACGAAGGGTATGTAGCGACTCCTGCGAGAGAAGATTATGTAGGGAAGAGAGGTTACACCTTAACATCTATGAGGCCTGCAGGTGCTGTACTCATAGATGGTGAGCGCATTGACGCTGTCACAGAAGGGGATTTCTTGAAGGAAGGCTGTGAAGTGGAGGTAATCAAGGTAGAAGGGCCCAGGTTAGTGGTTAGGGCCGCGAGATCATGCAGTGAAGGAGGTAAGTAAGGATGGCATTTGCGTTTTCTGTTTTGTTCCTTCCTATCATTATTATCGTTGCTCTTCTTATCCTTTTGAACTTTGTCCCTATAGGACTATGGGTTTCGGCTTTAGCTTCCGGGGTGCAGGTGGGAATAATCAATTTAATCGGGATGCGCCTCAGACGTGTTCCGCCTGCGAAGATAATCCTGCCCCTTATTAAGGCAGTCAAGGCAGGGCTCGATGTCAGCGCAGATAAGCTGGAGGCGCACTTCCTTGCAGGAGGAAATGTTGACCGGGTCATTGACGCACTTATTGCAGCTCAGAGAGCTGAGATCGGACTGTCGTTTGAGAGGGCGGCCGCCATTGACCTTGCAGGCAGAAATGTCCTTGAGGCAGTCCAGATGAGCGTTAACCCGAAGGTCATCGAGACTCCTATAGTGGCTGCGGTTGCAAAGGATGGAATTGAACTCAAGGCTAAGGCCAGGGTTACTGTGCGTGCGAACATCGAGAGGCTGGTGGGAGGCGCAGGTGAAGCGACGATTATTGCCAGAGTCGGTGAGGGAATAGTAACGACTGTAGGTTCTGCTGAGAGTCATAAAGAAGTACTTGAGAACCCGGATAAAATCTCTCAGACTGTGCTAAACAAAGGGCTTGATGCCGGGACAGCCTTTGAAATCCTCTCAATAGACATCGCTGACGTAGATGTAGGGAGAAACATCGGAGCAAGGCTGCAGATGGACCAGGCAGAAGCAGACAAGAACATTGCTCAAGCAAAGGCTGCTGAGCGACGGTTTGCTGCCCTTGCCCTTGAGCAAGAGATGAAGGCTAAGGTGCAGGAGATGAGAGCCAAGGTAGTCGAAGCGGAGGTACAGGTTCCTCTTGCTCTCTCTGAAGCCCTTCGTACAGGCAACCTGGGAGCCATGGACTACTATCAGCTTCAGAACCTTATTGCAGATACCCGTATGAGGCAGACTATCGCAGGCGAGCCGGAGGCGGAAGGTACCCAGGACCGACGTAAAGAGGAGAAGAAGTAAGCCATGGACGGCCTCTTTGCGCTGATTTTCATAATCTACATTCTCTCTGCTGTAATCCAGGCTGTCTTAGGCAAGGATGTTAGAAAAAGGCAGCGGAGAGCAGGCGCTCCATGGCCCGGGACTAGTATTCCTCGAACGCAGCGAGAGGAAGAAAGCGAAATCCCGGAAGAGTTCCCTTTCCCATTCCCGTTTCCGTTTGAGGAAGTGTTCGAAGGTACGCCGAGAGAAACTGCTGAGGTTCAGTTGGAATCAGAAGATGCAGTGGACCAACCTGTGACCTATGAGGATGGGGAGACTGTAAGCCCATGGGAGGATAAGACCTGGGGGAGCCTGGGGCCTAGCCTTGAAGGTGATGACTTCCCTGATTTTCTCGATGACAGCGACTTTGTAGCTGATTTGGAAGACATGGGGATGGCAGATGGCGACAAAGAAGAATCCGTGGCTTTAGCCAGGCCTCGGGCGCTGGAAGGGCTTAGACTCGACACAAAGTCCGCGATTATTCAAGGGATTGTCATGAGTGAGGTTTTGAAACGGCCGAAGGCGTTCTCACGTTATCCCGCAATCCGTAAATAGCAGGGCAAGCATATGGAGCTTTAATATCTCTTGGGCGGTTGCATCTGTCAGCAGCCGCCTTTTGTCGTTCAGGTTCGGAAGCAAGTTATACGAAACCCAGGAATAGATTTAGTATTGTCAACTGCGGCGACCCCGGTTCCAAGCGAGCATATGCCAGAGAGGTGCCTGGATGGCGTGACTGTTTCAAAGAACAACCCGGGTTCAGGCCGGGCAAAAGAAAGGCTTGCAAAATTCTTCGAGCTGCCTATGGATTCGATTATTGAAGTGCCGAGGATAGTAGTCATAGGCAACACAGAGCTGTCTATTGAGAATCACCTGGGAATCATTGGGTTTACGTCAGAAAGCGTAGTAATAGCTACAGCTAAAGGGCATGTGACAGTCAAAGGCAAGGGTCTTTCCATCTCCGGTATTACCAAGACCATTGTGGGAGTCCAAGGCAGGATTGAACACTTAGATCTGCCCTGCGATTCCAGGTAGGAGGCGTGATGCCTTGACCCTTAGAAGTCTGTGGTTTCGCCTCAGGGGGTATGTTATAATCAGGGTGTCCGGAAAGGCAGTTGAGGGTTTCATAAACGAAGCCTACATGAGTGGTTTGGAGTTATGGGACCTTCATCGAATAGACGGGAGGTCGATACTGTGCAGCGTCTATTTGAAGGATCTGCCTGAAATCGGCCGGGCTCTGAAGAGGACGGGTTGCGCAGGCAGGATAGAGCGGAAGATAGGACTTCCTTTTCTTATGATGAAACTTACAAGGAGAAAAGGCCTGGCAATCGGCCTAATTCTGTTTTCCGTAGTCCTCTATGCGCTGTCGTCTTTTGTATGGTTTGTAGATGTAATAGGGTGCGACAAGGTAAGTCCTGATGCGATAATAGAATTTGCAGCAATGCAAGGAGTCAAAGCAGGCGTCCCTAGGAGAAAGATTGACTCTGCAGAGCTCAGTAAGGCGATCTTAGCTGAATTCACAGGCCTTGCCTGGGTAGGGGTGCATGTCAGGGGAACAACTGTAAGCATTGAAGTTGCTGAGAAGACTCTGCCTGAAGCAAAACCGGGCATTGTTCACCTGGTAGCTGCAGAAGACGCTTTGGTTACCAACATGATTATACTTGCAGGTGAACCTTGCGTCAGTGAAGGAGAGACTGTTTCGAAGGGTCAGATCCTCGTCGCCGGAGTAGTCCTACCATCGTATGGCTACGAAGGCGAAGAGGCGGATACGCGCCGGGTCATCAATGCCAAAGGAGTGGTTATGGGAAGAGTCTGGCGCACACATCAGGATGTCCTCGATTTGATACAGGAGTTTGAGGCTGAGACAGGCAGGGTGGAAAGGTCAATACGCCTTGCTTTTGGCCCGTATGAGGTGAGAATAGGCCCGGAACGGCCCAGGTTTCAAAGTTATAATGAAGACTTATCAGTATGGAAGATCCCATTGCCCGGACGGTCTGAGCCCTTGATATTTGGTTCTGCAGCAACTTACCGGGAGACGGAGAAGTTCGCGGTAGTATTGGATAAGGAAAGAGCTTTGGAGGACTTGAAGATCACAGCCTCCACCCATTTGAAAGCGAAGATCCCGAAAGCGGCGAAAATCCTTGATGAGCAGGAAAAACTGGAATACTCTGAAGAAGGCAAATGGGTGTATACTTTGACAATAGAAACCCTTGAAGACATCGCCCAGGAAAGGAGAGAGGACCGGGGAGTTGATTAATGAGACAGCTAAATCCGGCCCTGCGATGCTGGATATTCGCGAAGCAGCGTCTCTTTTTGGCATGCGTGATGAGAAGATCAGGTTGATTGAAAAGGAACTGGGTGTTGCCGTAATCTCCAATGGCTATGACATTCGCATAGAAGGCAATCCTAATGATGTAGATATTGCACAAAGAGTCGTCAGAGATCTTCTCAAGGTGATAAGGCAAGGACATAGACTGACTGTGGGAGACGTCAGGTACTCCATTCAGCTGGCCAGGAAAGGCAATAGGACAAGCCTGGCAGCGATAATGGAAGATGTTATTCAAGTCACAACGAGAGGCAAGAAGATTGCACCGCGTACTGTAGGGCAGAAGATCTATTTGGATGCAATCAGGCGGCGGGATATTGTCTTTGCAATAGGGCCTGCCGGGACAGGTAAAACGTATCTTGCTATGGCAATGGCAGTGTCTGCACTCAAGAACCGCCAGGTATCTAAGATAATCCTGACGCGCCCCGTAGTTGATGCCGGAGAAAAGCTGGGATTTCTTCCCGGAGACCTCCAGGATAAAGTAGACCCGTATCTCAGGCCTGTGTACGATGCGTTGTATGATATCATAGGTGTTGAGACTTTTCGGAAATATCTTGACAGGGGTATTATTGAGATCGCGCCTTTGGCTTATATGCGAGGCCGGACCCTTGATGACTCATTTGTAGTACTGGACGAGGCTCAAAACACTACTCATGAGCAGATGAAGATGTTTCTCACAAGGATGGGGTTTGGGTCCAAACTTGTGATTACCGGAGACCTTACCCAGACGGACTTGCCCAGTTTGAAGCAGTCCGGACTTAATGAGGTCAGGTATATTCTAAGTGATGTGGAAGGCATAGAATTCGTATATCTTACAGATGAGGACGTAGTCAGGCACGAACTTGTCCAAAAGATAATCAGAGCCTATGAGAGATATGACAATGAAGAATCCCGGCCTGACGAGGAAAAAGAAGTGTAGGAGGGATTGTCTGTGGCTACTCCTGTTCAGAGAGGGGGTTCGCAAAGGCCTGCTTCTCTGAAGGAAAAAAGAAGAAGGTTTTCGCTTTCTCCTACTCTTCAGCGCTGGTTGATAATAGGCGGAACAGTGATTATTCTCACTGCAATACTTGTGACTGTCCTGATTCCCCGCAGGATCGAGATGGAAGTAGGCCAACCCAGCAGGTATGATATTGAAGCCCAACGGGATATTGTAGACAGGCCGTCTACTGACAGGCTAAAAGAGGAAGCAGGCAGGGAAGCAATTAAGGAAGCGCATCTTTCTCCTGCAAATTATGATATCAGTCCTGCAGCCAGCATCTCGGCTGAGGATCGTGTCGATCTCATTTTTGACGTTATCAGTGAACAGCGCGAAGCGTTGGGAGCCTTGGCTGAGGAGCCTGAAGATGTCATTGATGAACGGATTAAGGCCGTTGTCCCTGAGGTAGTCGGGAAGATTGAAAATGAATCTGGGACAAGGCTTTCCGAGTCCACAGTAGACACACTGCTCAGGCTTGCGGATGATACATTCAGACAAGCCGGAACCGCTGCGAAACAGACTGCAGGCTGGATTATGAGGGAGCGGAGAATAAGCGAAGAAACGCTTGATGCTGCGAGGAAAGAAGCCGAGGATATCATCGGAGGCCGGTCTGCTTTCGGGGAAGATGCAAAATCGGCTTTGGTTGAAATAGTCAGAGAGCAGATAAGCCCTAATCTTGTACTGAACCCGGGTAAGGTTGAACTGGCGCGTGAAGCAGCTGAAAAACAGGTTAAGCCTGTTATGATCTTGAAGGGGCAGACTATCATACGGCGCGGTGAGATTGCAACTCAGGATCATATAGATATCCTGTCTGACCTTGGACTCCTGTCACCGACGTTTGATGCAGTGACTTTGGCATCCATCGTCGTGATGGTGGTGGTTCTTTTGGCAGGTATCGGCGTATACTTGTACCTTTACCGCAGGGATATCTGCACCCTGACAAAGCCTCTTCTTATTCTCAGTACGGTGATAGTGCTTACCGTCCTCCTGATAGCGGTGATTTCTTCAATACCGTGGGACGGCGCGAGCTTCCTTGTGCCGGTAAGCCTCGGGACTATGCTCATTGCCATACTCGTTGATTCACAGCTGGCACTCCTTGCAGGAGTCTCTTTAGGGATTCTTACAGGCATAATCAGCGGCGGATCCCTTGCTTCCGCGGTGATAGCGGTGCTTTCAGGTGTTGCCGGAGCCTTTGCTGTAAGCAAAATATCTGAAAGGTCTGACCTGATGCGGGCAGGCGTGATTATAGGAGCGACTACAGCATGTGTTATTGCTGTTGCAGGCCCGCTTACAGGAAACTCTCAAGTCTCACGCATGTGGTATATGGGTGTTCTAAACGGTGTCCTCTCGACTGTAATAACTATAGGTTGTTTGCCTTTCTTTGAGAACATATTCAGAGTCACTACACCTATCAAACTCTTAGAACTCTCTAACCCTAATCAGCCTCTCCTAAGACGCCTTCTTATGGAGGCACCGGGCACTTATCATCACAGCATTCTCGTGGGTAATCTGGCAGAGGCTGCTGCAGATGCAACCGGAGCCGACTCCTTGCTGGTCAGGGTTGCTGCATATTATCATGACATAGGGAAGATAAAGAGGCCGTACTTCTTCGTTGAAAACCAGTTGATGCAGGATAATCCCCATGACAAGCTGTCTCCGACTCTAAGTACACTGATAATAACATCGCATGTTAAAGACGGAGTGGAAATGGCGCACCGAAGCGGATTGCCTGAGTCCATCATCAATATAATGAGAGAGCATCATGGAACGACTTTGGTGCCATACTTCTACCACAAAGCGGTGGAGAATGCAAAGGAAGAAGTCGTTGACGAGAAAGACTATAGGTATCCGGGCCCAAAACCGCAGACGAAAGAGTCTGCCATTGTCATGCTGGCTGACTCAGTTGAGGCTGCCGTAAGGTCGTTGTCCAAGCCTACTCCGGGCAGGATCGAAGGGCTTGTCAGGAAGATAGTGAAGGAACGGCTTCAAGACGGCCAGTTTGATGAATGCAACCTTACTCTGAAGGACCTAGACGCAGTTGCAGATGCTTTTGTGAGGGTGCTTAGCGGGATATATCATCCCAGGATCGAGTACCCTGACGCAGTTCAAAAAGATATCGATTCCAGGAAAGGTCAATAGAAGTCTACTGACATCTGATTACTGGGGGTACTCAGGTTGCCTGTGGAAATCCAAAATTTAGGGACATCTCATGAGGCCACATCCGAGCTGTGCGGCATTGTGGATTTGGCGGTAGTCCACTGCCTTACTCACGAAGGAGTGGATCCGGATGAGGTGGATGTAAGCGTAGTCTTTGTAGATGATATATACATTGCAGAACTGAACCGGGAGTTCCGGGGGATTGAAGGTCCAACTGACGTCCTGTCATTTCCTATGGATGATCCGGGTATCCCGGGTATTGAACCTGTCCCTCTAGGGGATATTGTGATTTCTTTGGAGACTGTGGAACGAGAGGCTGCAAATCCAGGCGAATTCATCAATTATCTGGCCCTCCTTGTTGTCCACGGCCTCTTGCATTTGTTAGGTTATGACCATGAGACTGATGAAGATGCTGAAGTTATGGAAGGAATCGAAGCAGAGGTTCTCCAAGGAGTTTTCACCGCATCACTGGGGGGCCATTAATGAAGACACGGTCTTTGGGTGAGAGTTTTCGGTGTGCCTTTCAAGGAGTTCTCTTTGTTTTGAAAACCGAAAGGAATATGGTTCTTCACTTTATTGCAGCCGGGCTTGTAGTTTTGCTGGCGGTTTTGCTTCAAGTCTCCTCATTGGAACTTATGTGCCTGACACTTGCAGTAGCCATTGTCCTCATATCTGAACTTGTTAATACTGCTCTTGAGATCCTGTGCAACATCGTCTGCTGCGATTTGGAGCCGAGGATAAAAAGGGTGAAAGATATCGCTGCAGGCGCTGTATTAGTAAGTGCGATTTCAGCTGTTATTGTAGGGATCCTTGTGTTTTGGCCACGGGTTATTTCAGGAATCAGATTGATTCTTAAAGCATAATGGAGGCCCTGAATATGAGAGAGTCTTTCTCTGTAGGTCTCAAAGTAGTCATAATCTTTCTTGTTCTAGCAATGGTAGGCAACGTGCTGATGCTTGCAAGGTCTTTTGAACTTCTGAGGTTCCCGGGGGAGATCACAGACACTGAGATAGTCCGGGGAGGTGCGAGAGTCCTTGCGGCATATTACGAGAAGACCATTGCAGATGCAGGCCTTTCAAGGAATTCAGCAGTCAGAGATGCCTTGGCGAAGTTTAAGTTTGAGATAGAGCAAGCTGCCAGCGGTGAAGAGATTTCGCAGGTGATCTGGGCATACGGGAGAGAGGTTCAGGATGTAATTGCCCGCGAAGAAGAGAACCAGCGCAGAGAGTTCGTGCTTTGGGTTGTCAATCAGGACCCTGCCATAAAGGAGATAGGCGACAAGGTCACCATCAGGGTGTCCCTTGGCCAGGACGGACTCGTATCTGTTGAATCAGGCGATATTCCTTTGTCTGAAGCCACGCTCTCCATGCTAAAGAATGACCCGGCTGTTATGAAGCTCTCTCAGCCTGTGGAAATCGATATCCAGGACGGCAAAGCACAGCTTGTGACACCGCGGACAATGGAAGATGCGCTTAGGGTGCTCCAGAGCGAGGTGGCGTCCCTTCGAACGAATCTGGAGAACCTGAGGAAAACGGCAGGATACAGTCAACTTGAAGGGCAAGGCATAGTTGTTTCTGTGTATGATGCCCGCGGTGGAGCCTATCTGAGGGAAGAAGTTGTGCAGGAAAGAGATGTCAGGGATATGGTGAACGAGTTGTTTGCAGCAGGTGCTCTAGGTGTTGAAGTGGGAGGTCAACGTCTTGTTGCTACATCTTCCATAAGAAGTGCAGGCCCTCTTTTGCTCGTCAATCAACAGCCAATTCCTGTGAATCCTGTAGTAATCAGGGCTGTAGGAGATCCGGCACTGCTTGAAAGCAGCCTTGAGCTGATACGAAACAGTCTGAGACCGTGGGGTATAAGGGTGGAAGTGGAGAAGAAGGAACAGGTGGTGCTCTCTGCCTTCAGAAGGGAGGGCCTATGGTAGTAAAGCCCGGAGACAACGGAGATAGCGGCAAGGCCTCAAAACGCCAAGCGAATCCCGCATCTTTGTTGAAAGCGGTGTTCATTTGTGCCACAATCCTTCTCCTTCTCGACGCTATTATACTGGCGAGAAGCTTATCCTTGTTTTATTTCCCCGGCGAACTGGACGAGTTCGGCATGGCCCAGAGGGGAGGATTCGGCGTAGCGCATCAGCTTAAGCGTTTTGCCAAACAAGTCGGTGCTCTTGAGCATCCGGAGGTCCAGGAAGTCCTTACCCGGCTCGATGCTGCCCTTGGTTTGGCTGCCAGTCCTGCTGAAGTGGCCCGTGCATTGTCAGTGGAAGCCCGTGAAGCTCAAGAGGTGATAGCTTTTGCTGCAGGGGATACCACAGGTTCAAGGAGCAGGCAGGTAGACGGAACACGGGTTAAAGAGCAGATCCAAGAGCTTCAGGAAGAGGTAAGGGTGTTCCGGGAAGAGCTTGAAAAACTCAGCCGGGTATCAGGATATGCTGAAATATCAGGCCCCGGAATTATAGTCTATGCTTATGACGCTCCGGATGGGTTCCGCAGCAGTGAGATAATCCACGATAAAGATGTGAGAGACATTGTCAACCTTCTTTTTTGGAGCGGAGCCAAAGGAGTGGAGGTAGGGGGAAGGCGAATCATAGCCCAGTCTTCCATCAGGTGTGCCGGGCCGATCCTCTTGGTGAATCACCGGCCTGTGGCTGTGAATCCTGTTGTTATAAGGGCGGTCGGGGATCCTGATGCCCTTGCAGGAAGCCTGTTTGAGTTAAATCATAAGATGTCTGCTGACGGTAAGAGGCTTGAGGCTGAGTCTTTGGAAATGATTACACTTCCCGCCTATACCAGGGGATATGATTCTGAGCCTTGATGAAGATGCGAGGTGGGGTAAACGTGGAAGACAAAGACCTGATAGAGTATGCCAGGAAAGCCAGGGAACTCGCCTATGCTCCGTACTCCCGTTTCCAGGTGGGAGCTGCGCTTTTAGGAAAATCCGGCAGGGTATACACAGGTTGCAACGTTGAATCCGCATCGTTTCCTGCAGGGACATGCGCTGAAAGATGCGCAGTGGGTAAAGCCGTATCAGAAGGGGAAACTGAGTTTGCGGCTATTGCCGTTGTCTGCGATTCAGAGGGTCCATGTGTTCCCTGTGGCATCTGCAGACAGGTCCTTTGCGAGTTTAACTCTGATATGAGAGTTATCATGACTAACCTGAAAGGCGATATCCTGGTCCGAACTGCAGGAGAGCTCTTACCCTGGGCGTTCACAGGAAAAGACCTTCCTGTCACATGACACATTGACCAGACTGAGATGAAACCTTTGGAAGGAGCATACTACGGGAAGGTGTTAGTTAAAGACTTCGATTACTATTTGCCTAAGGAATTGATTGCGCAAGAACCGATAGAACACAGGGATCAATCGCGTCTGATGGTTGTAGGGCGAGACGGAACCATACAGCACAGGAAATTCTTCGAACTGCCGGAGTTCTTAAATCCAGGAGATGTCCTTGTCCTGAATGATACAAGGGTTATGAAAGCTCGTCTGTTCGGTGTCAGGGAAGATACAGGGGGAAGAGTTGAAGTTTTACTTATTGCCCCTGCTTCAGGCGGAGACTGTACATGGCAAGCCTTGGTGAGGCCGGGCAGGAGAGGCCGTATAGGCACGAAGATCGTCTTTGATGAGTCTCTCAGCGGAGAAGTTGTAGATATTATCAAATCAGGCGTCAGGATCATCAGGTTTTCCGGAGACGGGGACTTTGAGAGTATTGTAGACAAAATCGGGCATGTGCCTTTACCTCCTTACATCGAGAAAGACTTAGAAGATGATGAGAGGTACCAGACAGTGTATGCCCGAAGTCTGGGTTCATCAGCTGCTCCCACCGCAGGGCTGCACTTTACCCCTGATTTACTCCGTGAGATCTCAAATAAAGGTGTGGACATTGCCTGGCTTACGCTCCATGTGGGGCTGGGCACTTTCAGGCCTGTTAAAGTAGATGTTGTAGAAGACCATACTATGCATGAAGAGTACTTCGAAGTAACCGAAGAGACAGTAGATGTAATCAATCAGGCTATAGCCGGCGGCGGAAGGGTAGTAGCGGTAGGGACGACAAGCGTACGCACACTTGAAAGCCTTCCCATCACTGAGGACGGCAGGCTTTGTGCTGCGTCAGGCCTGACCGCTAAGTTCATCTATCCGGGCTACAGATTCAAGGTGGTAGATGCGATAGTGACCAATTTTCACCTTCCGAAATCTACCCTTCTCATGCTGGTTGCAGCCTTCACCGGGTATGAAACGATTATGTCTGCATACGAGATCGCAGTTAGGGAAAGATATCGTTTTTTCAGCTTCGGTGATGCCATGCTTTTGCTGTAAGAAGACAGAAGGGATGTGGTGGACTGAATATGGAGTTTAAAGTTGAAGCTACTTGCGGTAAAACCTTGGCTCGAGCAGGTGTCCTGACAACACCCCACGGGGTCATCAAGACCCCGGTTTTCATGCCTGTTGGGACTCAAGCAACTGTGAAAGGTTTGTCTTCCGAAGATCTTGCCGAGATAGGTGCAGGTATTGTTTTGGCGAATACATATCATCTCTATCTGAGGCCAGGTCATGATGTTATACGTGATGCAGGCGGTTTGCATGCGTTTATGAATTGGGACGGAGCCATCCTTACTGACAGCGGAGGATTTCAAGTGGCAAGCCTTGCAAAGCTCAGGGAAGTAACTGATGATGGAGTCCGGTTTACATCCCACATTGACGGGTCAAGCCATTTCCTCGGGCCTGAGGTTGCCGTTGCCATCCAGGAAGCCCTCGGTGCAGATATTATAATGGCGTTCGATGAGTGCGTTCGCTACCCTGCAACTTACGAATACGTAAAAGCAGCTAATGAGAGGACCATCAAATGGGCGATCCGTTGCAAGGAGGCAAAGAGCAGGGAGGACCAGGTGTTGTTCGGCATTGTGCAGGGAGGCGTGTTTCCTGATCTCAGAGAGGAAAGCGCAAAAGCCCTGGTTGAAATCGGTTTTCCCGGTTATGCAATCGGCGGCCTGTCCGTAGGAGAGCCGAAGGATGAGATGATTGTTGCCTTGGAAAGCTCCATTGCGCATTTACCGGAAGATAAGCCAAGATATCTGATGGGGGTAGGAACTCCATGGGATTTTGTGGAAGCGGTTGCCCGAGGTGTCGATATGTTCGACTGCGTATTGCCGACACGCGTTGCCAGGCATGGCACTGCCTATACCTCAGAAGGCAGGATAATCGTTCGCGACAAGCCCTATGAAAGGGATTTTACGCCCCTTGACCCTGCATGTGATTGCATCGTATGCCGCAATTATACCCGTGCATACCTGCGGCATTTAATCAGGACCAAGGAGATGCTTGGGGCAAGGCTTCTTTCTTACCATAACGTGTATTTTTTCATTAGATTTATGGGAGATATACGTAATGCAATCGTAAATGGGACTTTTCCTCAATTTCGGGAGGATTTTCAGAAGCGCTGTGGAACTATCGGAAGGTAAATAACGGCGAGAGCGGAAAACTACTACAATGAGGTGAAATGAATGGATGCACAACAAGGTTCCATGGTATCGAGCCTGGTAATGCTTGCGCTGATGTTTGGGATCTTCTACTTTTTCCTCATCAGGCCCCAGCAGGTCCAGCAGAAGAAACGCAAGGAGATGCTGGATTCCTTGCGCAAGGGAAATACAGTAATTACAATCGGCGGAATCTACGGTCAGATCGTCGATGTAAAAGATGATAATCTTGTACTTCAGATTGCAGACAACGTTAGGATCAGGACCGTGCGCGGCGCAGTCAGTTCAGTCCTGGGTAAAGGTGAAGCAGCCAAAGACAAAGACCCCGGATTAGCTGAGTGAGACAGGTGAGACAGGTAGGATTCAGAGCTCAAATGGGGGGAGAGTACGTGAGCAAGAGGCTTCTTGTGTGCTCTGTCCTACTGTTAGCCTTGGGTTTTTCTTGCTATGCCCTTGCTGAAACCCATACGCACATCGAGGAACTGGCTAAAGACTATGTTCTTGCAGTTGAATCCGGCAACTATGATAAAGGGATAGAGCTTGCTCAAGGGGCAGCAGTATCGTTGGTAGAGTACATGAAGGCCCGCGGCGTAAGCCGGGAGGGCCCTGTTTGGGCCGTTTCGTGTGAAAGCACGGAAATTGCCGGCTACTGGCTGGTCAAGGTCGTGTTTAAAGATGAGGAGGGAAGCTACGGGGTCAGGTATGTGCGAGTTGCAAAGCCAGATGAGTCAGGATTTGCAGTCGTTGATGACGGTAGGCGCGGCAGAGGTTGGGCCTCAGACAGTTTTATGCCGGGGATAATATTCAGGGAACCTCATGAAATCGACGGCCTTAAAGTGACTGTCTTATCTTTGCTGGAATTACCGTCTGAGATCAAATTCGATATTCTCATAGAGAACGGGCGGGATGAGGAAGTAGCAATTTATCCCCAGCTTGAAGCATATTATACTGTTGAGACTGCACGAATCAGAAGGACTTATTACTACCCGATTCCTGTAGAAGGTAATGATATCGACGGACCGATTCCGGCTAAGAGCTCCAGGAGGGGGTTTCTCATATTCCCCAAGTTCATCTCCGATTTTGCCGATGATCCTAACCTTGAAGGCTTAAGATGGGCCTTATACATACCATACGGAGTTGACAAGCAATTCGTTATTGAACGTTAGTGCTATAACAGGTGAGGCGCCCTCTGTGACTGAGGACGCCTCTTTGTTCGGTGCTGTAGGTGGATTCAATAGAATGTTCCAGGTTGCCATAGCTGTATAACTGATCTTTCATCGATCCCCAGCCATAATTGATCTGCCGACATGATGACAGGGCCCCAGGTCCGGACGAATTCTTCGTTTACGTTACGAGTTGCATATCCATTGTCAGTAGAGGCGATCCAAAGGACTGAGTTTCCTTCTTGGGCAGATTTTCTGAACCAGCTTGCCCTTGCTACAGCGTAATTCAGTTGGCGTGAGGCCTCGAGTATTTGCTGCTCCTTTTCTTCGGCCACCAGGCTGTCAATGTATTCTTGCATTTCAAGGAATTCCTCTTTTGTATACGCGCGCTCTATAGGAATCACTCCCTTTCATTTTAGACGATTTTCCTTTTCAATGCCTCGAAGTGTTCTTCTTGCATTACTTCATAGTCGGAGTCTACCTTGACGAGGTCATTCAGAGGGGCGTCAGCCATTACCCGAGCGCATATGCCTCGCAACAAGGCGGTACCCTCATTGAGAGACACTACTTTGAAGACCAAATCTCCGTCATGAGATTTTCTGATTACTAGATCACCGATAGCCAGGAATTCCTTCATTTCCCTCCCCCCAGGCATAGTCACATCCTGGCACATCCACTTCTCGTGTCAGCTTCCAGTCCTCGCTATAGTGTATGTAAGACCTGTGGAACAAGTCACAATTCCAGGGACTTTCCACCATGGCAGAGGCGGCTGCTGCCTCTTATTTCACGTTGCCATGCTGGGGCGGAAGGGCACATACCCAAATTGACAAGGGTATATGTAGCTCATATAATTGGGTTATGCGATTTTGGGATGGTGAAGGAGGAACCCGCTGTATGAGGCCAGGAATCGTTTGGAGGTTTGTAGGCCTGGTTATAATTATAGTTGTATGCACCCTGGCCGTCTGGAAGCTCCCTATAAATCTTGGGCTTGATTTGCGTGGCGGGACCAGGATGGTCCTGGAAGCCAGAGATACCGAGACAATCAGTGTTGATGATGATGCTGTTTCCCGCGCAAAGGAAGTTATCGAGAGACGAGTGAACCAGTTGGGTGTTCAAGAGCCTGTGATCTACAGGCAAGGGCCAAGGCGTATCATCGTGGAACTGGCAGGGGTAAAAGACCCGGCCAGGGCCAGAGAGATTATAGGGCGTACAGCTCAATTGGAGTTCATAGATGAACGGGGCAACATAATCATCACAGGCAATGATCTGAAAAGTGCAGTAGCCGGATATGATCATTACAACCGTCCTTCCGTAAACTTTGAACTTACCCCGGAAGGCTCCAGGAAATTCGAAAAGGCTACTTTACAAAACCTGGGGCGAAAGATATCCATATACCTTGATGACCAACTCCTATCAGCTCCGGTAGTGGAGACTGTGATCAAAGACAAAGGCCAGATTTTAGGGCTGGGAAGTATAGAGAGAGCAAGGGATTTATCTATGATGCTGAGGGCAGGGGCCCTTCCTGTGCCTTTGGAAGTCCTTCACGCTGAAGTCTTAGAACCCACCCTTGGCCAGGAGTCTATAGACAAAAGTAAACTTGCTGCCGGCATTGGAGCCGGGCTTGTGGTTCTGTTTATGCTGATTGTGTATAGATTTCCCGGGTTTATTGCAGATATCGCCCTTGTGATATACTCGCTGATTGTCATGGCTTCACTGGCAGGCCTTAAGGCGGTACTGACTTTGCCTGGAATAGCAGGTCTTATTCTTTCGCTGGGCATGGCTGTTGACTCCAACATCATCATTTTTGAGAGAATAAAGGAAGAGCTCAAGAGCGGTAAACGTGTGCGCGCTGCTATTGAGAGCGGATTCTCCCGGGCCTTTGGGTGTATTCTCGATTCAAATGTGACGACCCTGATTACTGCAGGTGCTTTATACTTCTTCGGTTCAGGCGCTGTAAGAGGGTTTGCAGTAACGCTTGGATTGGGAATTGTCGCAAGCATGTTTACAGCTATCGTTGTTACAAAGCTGATCCTCGTTGCTGTAGTAGACAGAAACCCTGAAAAATGGGGAAAGCACTTCGGAGTTTAAGGGGGTCGTCCCATTGGATATCATCGGCAAGAGACGAGTATACCTTGCCATCTCGGCCATCCTCGTGATCCTAGGACTTATTGTCTTAGGAGTGGTTGGCCTGAACCTGGGAGTGGACTTTACAGGCGGGTCTCTCGTCAGGCTTAGATTTGATAGAGCAGTCTCAGCTCAAGAAGTCAGAAGTGCCTTAACAACAGGAGACTTAGCCGAAATGGACCTGTCAAAGGCTGTTATACAACCTATTCGTGGTACATCTGATGTGCAGATCAGAGCGCAGGTTGGAGGAAAGCCTTTAAGCGTTGAGCAAGTTAGCAAGGTAGTTGACGTGCTGTCTCAGCGTTTTGGCTCTGTTAGCGTTGTTGAATCACAGATGGTAGAAGCAGTCATCGGAAAAGAACTCCTTAATAAGGCATTGGTTGCCATAATCCTTTCATGCGTGGGCATTGTCGCGTACATCTCATTCAGATTCGAGTTTAAGTTCGGTGTTGCTGCTGTACTCGCCTTGATCCACGATACCATAGTGGTTCTTGGGATATTCGCAATTCTAGGAAGGCAGGTAAACAGCCCATTTATCGCTGCTGTCCTCACGATCATCGGATACTCTATCAATGACACCATCGTGATTTACGACAAAATACGAGAGAATCTAAGGCTCAGGAAAAAGGATACTGTTCCCGAGATAGCAAACATCAGCATACTCCAGACGATGAGAAGATCAATATATACGGTTCTTACCACGCTCCTGGCAGTGGCTGCATTGTATTTATTCGGCGGTGTAAGCATAAGAGATTTCAGCCTTGCCATTATCATAGGCCTTGTGGCAGGGACGTATTCGTCGATATTTGTGGCTCCTTCGATCTGGGTCGAGTGGACATTACGGGATCGAAAAAGGCTTAAGCCCGTATAATGCTAGTTCGCCTGAGGACCAGGCCTCTTATTTTTTGCACAATAACTGTAAATACGCTGGACCATCCTGAGAGTACAAATACGATGATCCAGTCCAGGCCGTCTAATGCTACAGTTCGGAACACTCCTTGAGCCACCGGGAGATAAACCGCTGCAAGCTGCATTGCTCCGGAGACGATCACAGCTCCTATTAGATACGGGTTTGTCAAAATGTCTGTCTCTGACAGGCGGCGATACTCTGACCTGCAGTGAAACACGTAAATGAGCTGCGCCATAACAAGGCACGTGAATGCCGCTGTCCTTGCTTTTACGAGCTCACCGTGGAGAACAAGAGATATTATAAATGCTGCTGTAGTGCAGATTCCGATGATAATGCCTTGAGATAGGATTTTCAGCCCTAACCTTTCGGAGAAGACGCCTTCTCGAGGATGACGCGGCTTTCTGGACATTCCTTCAGGGTCAGGGGGATCTATGCCAAGGGCGATTGCAGGGAGCCCGTCTGTTACAAGGTTCATCCACAGGATCTGGATAGGCAAAAGAGGTAATGGAAGGCCTATAACAACGGCTATCAGCATTGTCAGGACTTCTCCTGCGTTGCAAGCCAAAAGATACCGAATGAATTTCCGGATATTATCATATATCGCTCTTCCTTCTTCTATTGCAGCTACAATTGTAGAATAATTGTCGTCTGCCAGCACCATTGAAGAAGCTTCTCTCGTTACGTCGGTTCCGGAAAGCCCCATTGCAATCCCGATGTCCGCTTCCCGTATGGCAGGCGCGTCATTTACTCCGTCACCTGTCATTGCTACAATGTGCCCCCGGGCCTTCAATGCTTTGACTATCCTTAGCTTGTGTTCAGGGTTTACCCTCGCGAATACGGCAGAATGCTCTACACATTCACAGAGCCCGGGGTCGCTCATATTATCTAATTCGCTGCCGGTTACGGCACGGTCGTCGCTTTCGAAAAGGCCTAAAGCCTTGGCCACTGAGACTGCAGTGCCCAGATGGTCACCGGTAATCATTATTGTGCGGATACCTGCTTTCCTAGCCAAGGCGACGGACTTTTTCACTTCTTCCCGAGGCGGGTCTTCCATTCCGACAAGACCTACAAAGGTGAGATCCCCTTCGACACTGTCCGGATCTGTTTCAGGAAGCACTGACATGCGCCGATATGCCAAGGCCAGGACTCGAAGGCCCCGCGATGCCATATGCGAGTTTTCGCTGAGGATTTTCTTTCTTTCGCGAGAAGTAAATTTTTCTACTTTTCCTGACTTGAGTATGCCGGAACAGAGGTTTATAACGATTTCCGGAGCACCTTTTGTGTATGCAAAGAAGCCTTTCTGTTCCTTGTAAATCACAGTCATCCTTTTCCTTTCGGAATCAAACGGGATCTCGTGTACCGGTGGAGTAGATGAGCCCGGCGTATGCGGTGCAAGGCCTGCCTTGACTGCTGCCACAACGAGAGCGCCTTCCGTAGGATCGCCCAGGATCCCCCACCTCTCCGCGTGTCTTTCCGTTCCCTTTTTGTCCCGGGTCAGGATGGCATTATTGCACAAGAGCCCGATTTTAAGAGCCAGCATAAGGTCGGTGTTGTCTTCCGGGGTAATTCTCCGTCCGGACATGACGAATTCGCCGTAAGGCCTGTATCCTATCCCTGTTACTTCTATCCTGCTGCCTCCGACGAAGAGTTCTTTCACAGTCATTTCATTTCTCGTCAGAGTGCCGGTTTTGTCAGCGCAGATCACCGTAACACAGCCAAGGGTTTCAACTGCCGGGAGCCTTCTGACTATGGCAGAACGTCTGCTCATCCTCTGCACTCCCAAAGCCAGGGCAATCGTGACTACAGCAGGTAGGCCTTCAGGAATCGCAGCTACTGCCAGGCTGACACCGGACATTATCATCTCAATCAGGTCTCCACCTCGCAAATAACCTGCTATTGTCATAATGGAACATAGTATTATGCTGATTGCCACAAGAATGCGTCCCAAGTGTTCCAGCCTGTGCTGCAGCGGTGTGGTCTCGTCTTTATCTTCCTGCACCATGTGTGCGATTTTCCCGATTTCCGTGGACATGCCTGTAGCTACAACAATACCTTTCCCATGTCCCCTTGTAACCACAGTTCCCATGAAAACCATGTTGCGTCTGTCCCCTAAGCCGACGGCCTTAGGGAGAACGTCTTGCGCCTCTTTCGATACAGGAAGGGACTCGCCGGTTAGAATCGATTCCTCTGCTTCCAGCCGCAGAGTCTCAATGAGCCTGGCATCTGCAGCTATTCTTGTCCCAACGTCAATAATCAGGATGTCACCTGGGACAATGTCGCACGCCTTAACTTCAAGAGGGACTCCGTCTCTTATGACCTTTGCAGAAGGAGCTGCAAGCTGTTTGAGGGCTTCCAGGGATCGTTCTGCCCGGTATTCCTGTATGAATCCTAAAAAGGCGTTGAGGATTACTATAGCGATTATCGTGACCGAATCTCCGACTTCTCCAAGGACAAGAGATGACACTGCTGCCGCGCAGAGGACGGCGACCATAAAGTCTTTGAATTGGTTTATGAGGATCTGAAAAGATGAAACCCTTCGCGTCTCCCGGAGCACATTTTTCCCGGTGCAACCTAAGCGGCGCTCCGCTTCTCTCTTGGAAAGCCCTGAAATCGTGCTTGTTTTTAGGATGGAAGATACTTCGGAGGGACTCAGCGAATGCCATGGATGTTGACAAGGGATCTGCAAAGGCTTAGACTCCCTTCTATTTGACCTGTCAGTAATCATTGATATTCACTTGTCCCAAGGATAATGCCAATTTGACTGATGCACCTAATCGCCATATACTGTCTTGTGATAGGAGAGGATCGTATTGCGATTTGATGGCCTCATTATGGCTGCGATAGCATCGGAGTTTAGAAGGACCTTGATAGGAGCCAGGGTAGATAAGATCTATCAGCCGTCTAGACTTGAACTTGTCATGACTATGCGGCAGCCCGGCCGGAGTATCACAATCATTGCGTCGGCTCAGCCGACAGCAGCCAGAGTTCACATAACCGAGACTGTGCGGGAAAACCCCCCGGTTCCTCCTGCATTTTGCATGCTGTTAAGGAAGTACCTTATAGGTTCCAGGGTTAGGGAGATCGAACAACTTGGCCTTGACAGGGTGCTTAAGATTACATTCATGCGATCTTCGGAAGATGTGCCGAAAACTCTGGTAATAGAGGTAATGGGAAGGCACAGCAATATAGCGCTTATTGATGGAGATACTAATATGATTCTGGATAGCATCAAACATATCGGCGCTGATCTGAGCCGGGTCCGTCAGATGGGCCCGGGGATCCAATACGTGAATCCGCCTGCTCAAGACAAGTTAAACATTCTTTTATGTTCTGAGGAAGACCTTGATGATGTACTCGGCAAGGCTCAAGAGAACACGCCTTCTATGTCCCTTGGAAGAGTTCTTGTATCTTCACTGGCAGGCTTCGGGCTCGGGTCAGCAGACCGCGTTCTTCGTGAAGCAGGCATTGAGCCCGGTAAACCATGCCGGGATCTTGATGCTGAGGATCGGAGAAGACTGATAGATGGTTTGATGTCTCTTGCTGATTCAATTCGTGATGAGACATTTCTCCCATGTCCCAGCAAATCACTGGACTCTATGTACTCTATTAAGCTAGGGGAAGAAAAATTTTCCCGCCTTAAGGAAGAACTCCTCGCTGTAGTGGAAGCTAATCTTGAAAAGTGCAACCGGAAACTTGACGACGAGGACAGCGAAATATCAAAGGCCACCAGGGATCTGGACTGCAGGAAGCTGGGCGAGCTGATACTTGCAAATCTCCCGAGTATAGATGCAGGGACAGACTTTGCAATTTTGACCGATTACTATGATCCTGACGGTGAAGAGATCAGGATTTCCCTCGATCCGATGCTATCTGCATCTGAAAATGCCCAGCGTTATTTCAAAAGATACGCCAAGGCCAAGCGGGTATTGGAAACCGCGGTTCGCCGGAAGGAAGAGACCCGGTCTGAACTCACATACTTAGAGCAGGTATATACAACTATCCTGCATGCAGACACTGAAAAAGACTTAGATGCAATCCGAACAGAGCTTGTAGAGGAAGGCTATCTTAAGGCAGCTAAAGAGCGGGGACGAAAGAAGAAGAAAGAGGCAAAAGACGAACCTCGGCTCCTATCTTATGCAGTCCATGGCTATACCGTGGTTGTCGGAAGGAACAATAAAGAAAACGATTTTGTCACCATGAAGCTGGCAGGCCCTGACGATATCTGGATGCACGCCCGAGGGATTCCCGGTGCTCATGTCCTTGTAAGGACAGGCCGCAGGAAAGGTGAGGTTCCCGAGGAAGTGCTGGTTACTGCTGCAGGGGTTGCCGCTTATTACAGTAAAGGCAGGACTGATTCGGGTGTCGCTGTAGATTACACACTTAGAAAGCATGTCAAGAAACCCAAAGGTGCAAGGCCTGGTATGGTGATATACAGCCATGAGACGACGATAATCGCGTCTCCCCGCCTTCCTGTTTCTGATTTCACGAGGTAGCTTCCTTTATCTCTTCTGCAAGTTTAAGGATTTCCCCAAGGATGCCATCGCCTAGGCGTTCAACCTGCGAAAAATCCATGCTTTCTGAGTAAATAGCCTGGACCTTGTCGTACTCGTGTTTTGCCTGGTGGAAGCACTTGACTGCCTTTTCCAATACGTCTTGAAAGCGCTGCTTTGCGTCAGAGACAAAAAACCTGTACTTCCCTGCGATCTTCGTAGATAAGATCTGTCCTGCCTCTATAACTCTATCAATATCCTCCATAGGAGCGATAAGATGCGGCCACTCTGAGCTTATCAGGGCTACCCCGAGTCCCGGGACTACTGCATGCTGTACTTTTTTCGGGTTAATGGGACAGTGGTACAATTCGACGTTGAAGCCGTGGGATATGGCTTTATCTGCAATTTCCTTTACTATGGCGGACTTTCCTGTACCGGGTTCACCTTGCAGTATGTATCTTCGTGATGCATGGCTGACTACGGTCTCAAGATGGTGAATCGGGCCATTTGCAGTTATGGCGCTGGCAAAGAAACACCTGGGTTTTCCGGGGTTCACGGAAACTTCGGTACCGTGCAGGCATTCAGACAGAAGCTCTTCAACAATGCAGTTCAAGCGTCCGGGATCAAGGGCTTCGGCATTACATGCTTCCCAATGGTCATATATAAGGCGGGCTTCCTCAAGATACCGGAAAGCTATGTCGAAAAGTGTTGAGACTTCTTCCTGGGCCTGAACGACTTCTTGCTTATGCCGGATAAGCTTGGTTCTAAGGAGAAAATCACCCAGATTTATTATTCGTTCAACTATGCCGGGGAGGCGCGGCTCAAGTACATGTGGAGGAGTTCCGTCAAAGAGGCCAAGCCCTAACTCGGGGACGACTATCCCGTCGTATGAGGAAGGATCATGCGCACAGCAGGCATACTCAGTGTCGTAACCCATGTTAAGGAGGACTCTGCCTATCCGGTCGATGAGTGTGGATTTACCTATACCCGGTCCGCCCTTGATAATAAAGACCATATTAGTGCAAGGCTCCATCAAGTAACTGTAAAACGAGACAAAGCCTCGAGGCGTGTTGGCGCCGGGGAATACCTTCTTCAATCTGCCTTGGCTCTTTGCTTGCATGTTACCCCTCCTGGTTTCAGCTGTGAATGTGCCCTCATCTGTCCCCGACTGCATGAACAGTATCTCCGGTTAATCTCTCGCAGGTTTCTACATCATGGTATTGTTAGGACAGGGCTTTGGTGCTTGTGTACGTCGGACTTCCCTGCTTTTCAGGGTATAAATTGCCTTTTTCCTGCGGATAAACGGGGAATTCATGGCAAAAACCCTTGTAGAGACCAAATGCTGTGTAGTAGAATAGGGAGCAGGAGGAATGTGGATAATGGCTTATAGTATGACAGGCTATGGGCGCGGTGAGAGTTTGGGACAGGGGATTTGTTGCATAGTGGAAATCCGTTCTGTCAATCACCGTTTCCGCGAAATAGTCATCCATGCTCCGCGAGAGTTCTTGAAATTCGAAGACAGGCTGAAACGTTTCGTAGCGGAGCATGTTGGAAGAGGACGTATAGATATCTTTATTACTCTGGAAGAAGCAGGAGAAAGCCTAACCACTGTCAAAATTAACCGTAACATTACAGACGCATATATAGCCATCGCTCGACAACTCTCCGATGATCTGGAGTTATCTTGGGACATAGGTGTTACAGGTTTCCTTTCGCTGCCCGGTGTCCTGGAATTAACCTCCATGGAGGTTGATTCAGAAGAGATTTGGGGACTTATAGAACAGTCGGCAGATCAGGCAATGACAGAGCTAAAGGAAATGAGGGCGAAAGAAGGCCAATTCCTGGTCCGGGACATAGTAAACAGGACAGAATACATTGAAGAGCTTGCAGGACAGATCAGAGAACGTGCTCCAAGAGTTTTGGAAGACTATAGGGTGAGGCTGGAAGCGCGCCTTGCGGAGCTTCTCGGAGAGATCCCTGTTGATGAAAGTCGAATAGTAAGTGAGACCGCGATTTATGCTGATAGGAGCGATATCACTGAGGAGCTGGTGAGGCTTGCCAGCCATGCTCTTCAGGTTTACGAGATAGCAAAAGAGGACGGGCCTATAGGGCGCCGCCTTGAGTTTCTGGTCCAGGAGATGCAGCGAGAGGCAAATACTATAGGTTCAAAGTCACAGGACTCAGAGATCTCCCATTGGGTAGTAGAAATCAAAGGTCAGCTGGAGAAAATCAGGGAGCAAGTCCAGAATATAGAGTGACCCCGCCACGGCGCAGTAAAGTTTGTCAATAAGGAGGTGAAATCATGACATTACCAGAGCTCAGTCCGGAAGCCAAGAGGGCAGCATTGAAAAAGGCCCAGGAGATGCGCTCAAAGAGAGCAAAAGTCCGTGAGGACCTCAAGCAGGGCAGGCGCACCTTGCGCGAAGTATTGGATAACGCTGATGACGCAGTGATCTCCAGAATGCGCGTATCTTACCTGCTAGAATCATTGCCGAGAATCGGAAAAGTAAGAAGCCGTAAGATCATGGAAGAGATTGGCATACATGAATCCAGAAGGGTCCAGGGATTAGGGGCCAGGCAAAAGGAAGCGTTACTTAATAAATTGGCTAAGTAGGGAGAGGTGCCAGTCATGACCGTTAAGCTCATTAATATAGGGTTCGGAAACATAGTCGCAGCAAACAGGATTGTTGCAATTGTGAGCCCTGAGTCAGCCCCGATAAAAAGGCTTATACAGGAAGCCAGGGAACAGGGTAAATTAGTTGATGCTACATACGGAAGAAGAACTCGTGCGGTTGTGGTGACAGACAGCGATCACATTATACTCTGCGCTGTACAGCCGGAGACTGTAGCTCAAAGGATTTCCGGAAAACATAGTCAGTCAGGGCGTGACTCAGCAGAATGACCGGCCTGAAGAGGAAGAAAGGATTCTTGATAGTCCTTTCCGGGCCGTCAGGTGCCGGGAAGAACACAGTCGTTAATGAGCTTAGCGAAAGACTGGATGGTGTTCGTTATTCAGTGTCAGTAACTACCCGCCCGCCGGGTCCAGGGGAAATAGACGGGGTTCACTACAAATTCCTCACACATGATGAGTTCAGAAAGATGCAAGAGGCGGGGGAACTCCTGGAGTGGGCAACGGTATACGGCAATTTATACGGTACTCCATGCAGTTTCATCGAAGAAACTACTTCGCAAGGGTATGATGTAATACTTGATATTGATATTCAAGGCGCCAGACAAGTGAGAAGCAGATGGCCGGCGGGCATTTTCGTCTATTTAGTGCCTCCTTCAATGGCAGAGCTCTGGCGACGCGTTTGTGAGCGAGGCAGAGACAGTGAGGAAGAGACTGCTACCAGATTTGAGCTTGCATGGGATGAGCTGGAAGCGGTATATGAGTACGACTATGTAATAGTCAATAATAATCTGGATGAAGCTGTTGATAATCTTTGCGCTATAATTAAGGCAGAGCGCTCCAAGGTTACAAGGTGCGACCTAACAGGATTTATCGCTGACTTGAAGGGACATGAAGCATAGTTTCGGACGGGACGTCTTCGGTTTTGTTTACAGGAGGGACTCAGCAAAATATGATATATCTACCTCTTGAAGCTTTTACTGATAAGGGGATGAGCAGGTACTCTCTAGTGGTTGCTACAGCAAAGAGGGCGCGGCAAATAGTTGACGGAGCAAAGATTCTAATTGATACCAGATCCACAAAACCTGTTACCATTGCGATGGAGGAAATCGCCTCAGGCGAAGTCTTTTTTGAAGAGCTGGGCTCCGGAACCAAGTAGGGACTCAGGCCCCCTGATTGGCAGGGGCCATTTGTGTAATTAGGAGGAGTTCATGGAAGGAAAGACAGTTGTCCTCGGTGTGACCGGGGGTATCGCAGCCTATAAAAGTGTGGAAGTGGCAAGCCTTCTTGTTAAGAAAGGTGCTTCTGTGCATGTCGTGATGACTGAAGCTGCTACCAGGTTTGTTACTCCGCTGACATTTAGGACGATTTCCCGAAACCCGGTATCATGTGAGATGTTCAAAGATCCCGTCTTCTGGGATGTCCTCCACGTAGGTCTTGCAGAGAAGGCAGATATACTGGTAGTAGCCCCTGCTACCGCTAATTGCCTCGGGAAAATTGCTCATGGTATTGCAGATGACCTCTTGACTACAGTGATAATGGCTACCAAGGCTCCGGTGATGTTCGTCCCTGCGATGAATGAGGCCATGTACTTGAATCCTGTTGTAACCGGGAATATAGAGTCTCTGAAGGCATTGGGCTACTATGTGATGGAGCCTGATTCCGGATACCTTGCATGCGGTAAAGAAGGGAAGGGAAGGCTTCCCGAGCCTAGTGATATCGTATCTGAGATTGAACGGATTCTTGCTGAAGGGACGAGCCTTAAAGGCGTGACTGTGCTTGTGACTGCAGGCCCTACCGAGGAGCCCATAGATCCTGTCAGGTTCATAACGAACAGGTCATCAGGGAAAATGGGTTATGAGCTTGCGAAGGCAGCGAAAGAACGAGGGGCTCAAGTCATCCTGGTTGCAGGGCCGACTGAGCTCTCAGATCCTTCAGGGGTTAAGGTAGTCAGGGTGAGGACGACCCATGAGATGTTTCAAGCAGTCATGGATCATCTAAGCGGTGCCGATGTGATTATAGGAGCTGCAGCACCGTGCGATTTTCGTCCAAAAGATGTGTCTCCTGATAAGCTGAAGAAGAGTCAAGGGATGGAGAACATCCCACTTGCCCGATGTGAGGACATTATGTTAGAAGTCGGCAGACGCAAAGGGAGCCGCATTTCCGTGGGATTCGCAGCGGAGACCAGGAACCTCATTGAAAACGCCAGAGAGAAACTGGTATCTAAGAACCTTGATTTCATCGTAGCAAACGATGTCTCCCGGAGTGACGCAGGTTTCCGGTCAGACTATAACGAAGCAAAAATCATATACCCTGAAGGACGTACAGAGGATTTGCCTTACATGACTAAGCACCGACTTGCAGGAGAGATCCTGGATCGCATCGCATCCCTTTTCAACTCAACTGCACCTTTAGGCTGATGCTTGAGATTTCCGTGTTTTTGAGACTCTTTGCCGGTACTTTTGAATGCTGAAACCGGCAGGCTTCATAATAGTGATAGCAATGATAACCGGAGAGTACGGGAGGAGAGTTTTTCTGAAATGACAAAGACCAGATTGGCGGCGCTGAGAGAACTGTTGCCTTCCTCAAGTGTAGACGGGCTTCTCATTACAAGGCCTGAGAACCGGCGCTATATTACAGGGTTTACAGGCTCTGCAGGAGTCGCTCTTGTTTCTCAGAATCATGCCTTTTTCGTTACGGATTTTCGGTATGTTGAACAAGCCACCTACCAGGCTCCTGAATTCCAGATAGTCCAACACGGGCTGAAAATCGAAGATACTCTTTGTGAGTTAGCGCAAGAGGCAGGTATTGGAAGGTTAGGGTTTGAGAAAGATGTAGTCACATTTAAGCAACATGAGACTCTCTCATCTGCCCTTAGCGGAGTTCGACTTGTGCCTTGCGAAGGATTGGTTGAGGCCCTCCGCGAAGTAAAGGATGAAAATGAAACAGAGCTGATCCGGCAGGCGGAAGCTATAGGGGATGCTGCCTTCTCTCATATCTTAAGCATTATGAAACCGGGCATGACTGAGATCGATGTAGCCCTGGAGCTGGAATGGTTTATGAGGAAAAACGGTGCTGAAGGCATAGGCTTTGACGTAATAGTTGCATCAGGGCCGCGTGGCGCCATGCCCCACGGAGTTGCATCCGATAAGAAACTTGCCCAAGGTGACCTTGTAGTGTTGGATTTCGGTGCAGTTTATAACGGGTACAGAGGAGACATGACCCGCACTGTTTCGCTGGGTAAGGCCACTTCTCTGCAGCGCAGGGTTTATGATATTGTCCTCCGTGCCCAGGAAGCGGCGTTGGAAGCCATTGCTCCTGGGAAGACGGGTCAGGAAATCGACGGCATTGCCAGAGGAATCATAGAGGAAGCGGGCTACGGAGACAATTTCGGACATGGATTGGGCCATGGGGTAGGCCTTGCAGTCCACGAGGAACCCAGACTTTCCGTAACCGGCACAAAAGAGCTTCGCCCAGGAATGGTGGTTACAGTTGAGCCGGGCATCTATCTTCCAGGCCTTTTCGGTATTAGAATCGAGGACCTTGTTGTAGTTCAGGAGGGTGGGGTGAGAAATCTTACCCGGTCTCCGAAGGAGCTGATAGAGCTCTGATTGACGCATTCAGATATTTCGCAGGCGGAAGGGATAATCTAGGTTTGAAGCTAAGTATGACGTGTCTGGGTTGTTTATACCGGAGGTGGTTGTGTGATTTCAACTAACGATTTTCGTATAGGACTTACCATTGAACTCGATGGAGAGATTTATTCCGTTGTCGATTTTCAACACGTAAAACCGGGGAAAGGGTCGGCTTTTGTCCGGTCCAAGCTGAAAAACGTTAAGACCGGTTTCACTGTAGAGCGGACATTCCGTGCAGGTGAGAAAGTCCCGAGAGCCCATATAGAGCACCGTGAGATGCAGTATCTGTATAGCTCAGACCAGGACAATTTCTTCATGGATACTTCTACATATGAACAGATCGTTCTCACCGATGAGACGCTGGGAGACAGCAAGAAGTACCTTAAGGAAAACATGGTAATCGGTATTCAGATGTACGAAGGAGCTCCCATAGGGGTAGACCTCCCCAACTCTGTTGAGCTTACAGTCGTAGAAACAGACCCTGGGCTACGCGGTGATACTGTAAGCGGCGGAACCAAACCTGCGACTCTTGAGACCGGAGCTGTAGTGCAGGTGCCTCTATTTATAAATATGGGCGATGTGATACGAGTCGACACGCGAACAGGCGAGTATCTGGAGCGAGTCTAGACCTGGCATCACTGCCTTAATGTGATTTAAGTACGTCATAAAACAAGTCCCCCCGGAATAGTCATTTGTATAAGGGGGGACTTGCTTTGTCTGAAAAGCACTTAGGAGAGAAATCCGTATCAGACATTATCACCTCTGAGATCCTGCCTTACCTTCCACCGGGCCTTCGCCGGTCAATCGCTCTGATTCCCAAGGCCGAGCTGGACAAGGTACATGAGATCAGGCTCCGCACGTTTAGGCCTGTAGTACTGATGGCCGGAGAAGACGAGATACAGCCAAACCCTCCATACGTTTTTACAGATGACGATGCTCTTATGACACTGCAGCTTATTGCATGCGGGTCTCTCTATGCATTCGAGGACGATTTGCGTCAAGGCTATATAACAATCAGAGGAGGACATAGAGTCGGGCTGGCAGGGCGCGTTGTCCTGTCTAATGGCCGGGTTGAAACCCTAAAAGACATATCCGGCTTTTGTATCAGAATAGCTCATGAAATCCTCGGTGCAGCTGACAGAGTAATGAAATACCTTATTAAGCCGCCACGCCGGCTGTACCATACGCTTATTGTGTCACCTCCCAGATGCGGTAAGACTACATTGCTTCGGGATATAGCCAGGCAGGCAAGTTGCGGCATTCCATCTCTCGACTTTCCCGGGGTGAGGGTAGGCATTGTAGACGAGCGCTCAGAGATAGCTGCGTGCTATAAAGGCATTCCACAAGCTACGTGCGGCGTCCGTACAGATGTGCTGGACGCATGTCCGAAAGCGGACGGCATGATAATGCTTATCCGTTCAATGTCTCCTGACGTAGTCATCACCGATGAGATCGGCAGAGAAGAGGATGCAATCGCCATACGAGAGGTGATGTGCGCAGGAGTGAGTCTTATTGCGACTGCTCACGGCGGGTCGTGGGAAGAAGTGGCAAAGAGGCCGGCTTTAAGATGCCTCTTTGACGGCAACATGTTTGAAAGGGCTATAATACTCAGCCAATCACACGGGCCGGGCACCGTAGAGGCAATCGTAGATGTGGCCACAGGACGAGAAATAGCCTCCGGGCCTCTCGGAGACGGGGAGTAGGGGAGCAGGCTCTATGGTAAAGCTTCTTGGTGCTGTATTAGTTGTAGGTTCCTTCGGTGTGATAGGCAGTGTTATTGCGTCAGGCTATTCAGAACGGCCGAGACAGCTTTCCGCGCTTATTTCCGGGTTTGCATTGCTGGAAACTGAAATATCATACTCAAGGACTCCCCTTTCTGAAGCACTGATAAGGGCCAAAGGGCAGAAAGGAACTGTAGCAGGGAGGTTATTTGAGATTGCTGCCTGCATAATCGCTGAAGGAGACCTATCACCTGGACAGGCCTGGGAAGCTGCTGTGAGGTGCATATATCCTTTCTCAGCCCTGACGCCTGAAGACCGCGAAGCACTCCTTGCATTCGGCAGTAAGTTAGGCTCCTGCAGCACAGCTGACCAGCTAAAACAGATCGCCCTCGTCAAAGAGCGGCTGAAGGCAAATGAGACTTGCGCCAGGGAAAAGGCGAGCGAGACAGCGAGAATGTGGAGGTATTTGGGGCTTACAGTCGGAGCTATGATCACGCTTATGCTTTATTAACTCCATGGTTTCTCATACACATCTTTGTTGCACCAGGTTGGCCCCATAATAAAAGGGGGATGGCGAAGTGGGAGGAATCGACATTGTATTCAAGGTGGCAGGTATCGGTATTATCTCAATCGTTATTTCCCTAATCTTTGAGCAGGTGGGAAGGAAGGACTTCGCCTGGGCATCAACGGTTATCGGGGCTGTGTTAGTGTTCGGTGTGGCTTTGCTTCGTTTCAAAGAGCTCTTGGAAGAGATTTTGACCGTTTTCAGGCTGTGGTAACAGATACGATAAGCCTGGCCTTTCCCGAAGGAGCAGGGTACTTATGGAAATCGGAAGCCTCCTTGCTATTGCCGTTATAGTCACTGTTATTACAGTGTTGATAAGGCCGGTACGACCTGAAATAGCAGTGTGGCTCAGTGTCATCACAGGGCTGGTAATCATCGGGAGAATACTCCCGCTTATTGATTTTCTCGTAAGGACACTGACTGACATTGTCGCAAGGACGAAGGCAAGCCCTGTGTACTTTTCCACTGTGTTAAAGGTCGTAGGGATCGCATACCTAACAGGCTTCGGAGCTGAGGTATGCAGGGATGCAGGGGAGAGGGCAACCGCAGGAAAACTGGAATTGGCAGGCAAGATAATCATACTCATTACAGCCCTTCCTGTCCTCATAGCTGTACTGGAAACCGTTTCGAGGTTCTTGAAATAGGCTGTGGGAAGGTTGAAGCCATGATCTGCCTGATACAACGTAGCTTCATACGGGGTGTTTTCATTTTCGTATTGGTCCTCTCGGCTGTTTTCTCATGCTGCATGGCTCCGTGTTCAGCAACCCCAGCCCCCCTTCCGGAAGGAGGTTTTGACAACACCTCCGACATACAGGAGGAAATAATCAAAGCGCAGCTGGAGGCCTTGGACACCTCTTTCCTCTCCGGTTTCTTAGAGGATATGGACAGCAGCATGGAGGAGTTCTTTCCCGGGCTTGACCTTGCAGGGTTTATCAGGTCTCCGGGACGCGTCTTGGAAGGGTTGGACCCTGCAAGTTTAGCCAAAGGCATACTGCGGGCAATCGCTGCCGAAGTCAGGGCAAGCCTAGCATTGCTTGGGCAGCTGATCATTCTTGCGGTCATGTGCGGAATTCTCTCAGAATTCGCATCAGGGTTTGAGACTCAACAGATAACAACAATCGCCCGCTCTGCATGTTTCATGGTTCTGGCGCTGATGGCGACAAACAGCTTTTTCGTTACGATACGGTCGGCAAATGAAGCGGTAGATTCAATGACCGGTTTTATGCACGCATCTACCCCTCTCCTGTTTGCTTTGCTTTCAGCTGTAGGAGGGATTACGTCAGCTGCAGTTATGAGCCCGGTTGTAGTTGCAGTTGCAGGGGTTGCAAGCAGCCTCGTTCGCAACATCGTGTTTCCCCTCCTTTTCCTCTCAGCTGTACTTGAAGTTGTCAGCATTGTTGCAGATCGTGTGCAGCTGACGCAGTTTTCAGGGCTTGCCCGGGATGTTGCTGTCGGTTTCCTTGGCGGAGGGATGACGCTTTTTTTGGGCGTTATGACTATCAGAGGTGTAGGGGCCCGTGTGGCAGACTCTGTATCGATTCGAACTGCAAAATTCGTGTCAGGGACATTCATTCCTGTCGTAGGCAAGATGTTTTCCGATGCCGTCGGAATGGTGGCAAGTTGTGCAGCCTTGATACACGGCGGCCTGTCAGTTGTAGGGTTCGTCTCCATCTTCATGATTTGTCTGGTGCCTGCGGCGAAAATCCTTTCTGTAGCAATTATGTACAGACTGGCCGGAGCAATAGTGCAACCTCTGGGGGATCCGAGCCTTCCTAAGTGCCTCAGCGTCCTGGGAAATACACTGATACTTGTACTTGTAACTGTGGGCGTTGTGGCAGTTGCTTTCCTTGCAGTCATAACTGTCATATCCGGCCTCGTGAATTTTGCTGTGACTCTCAGGTAGGTGAGAGCTTTGATCAAGGCAGTTACAGAGTGGGCAAGGGATCTGATCGTGATATGCTTAACCTTTGCCTTTATTGAAATGCTCCTGCCTGCAGGCGACCTTCGAAGATTTGCAAAGGTTGTCATAGGGATCACAATTATTGCTGTCATCATTGGCTCTGTTGTTGATATCACAACTGCGTTAGATGAAGCTTTGGAGGTAGGAGCCAGGTTCCCCGTTGCTGAAACGAGCCCACCGGATGGTGCAGGCTGGATTGCAAAGGGAGAACTTATTGCCTTGACCGGCCTTAGAATCCTGGAGGACGAAGCGAAGGCAACAATCGCCCGGGAGGTCGAGTCTGTTGCCAGGCTTGCATCAGGAGCCCGTAAGGCTTGCGCTGAAGTTGAGTTTACATCACAAGGCAACCTAAGGCGTATCCATATTGCCCTCGAAGGCCTTAGTACTGCTGCACTTGGGATCTCAGGCAGCGATAGTAGTCTATCCGAAGACGGTACGACGCCTGACCGTAACCTAACAGTGAGATCAATAGAAGAGCGAACCAAGCAAGCAGTTGAGGACCATTACAGATTCGGTTCGGGCGTGGCCATTTCTGTGTCAGTAAACTCTTGCCGGTGATACCACAGATTGTGCCTGTTGAGCGACCTATGAGAAGACAGGGATGGTGATATAGGTGGGATCTTCAATCATGGATTACCTTGCCCGATTTGTCCAACGAATTACAGGTGGGACGGAAGAGATCAAAACCCCTCAATTGCAGAAAATCGCTGTTCTTGTTGTCATAGGCCTTATAGGCATCCTCCTCCTTGTTATCAGCTTCTCGCCGAGATTAAGCGGTCCGTCCGTCTACGAGACAGGTTCAGGCCTCACCCGTCAGGACAAGGCGCTTGCCATGGGTGGGGTCGGGGGAATAAACCTTGTTGAGGACGAGGCTCGTTTAGAGCGGAGCCTGGCTGAGATTCTCTCGCAGGTACACGGAGCAGGCCGGGTAAGCGTTAAGATAACCTTCGAGACAGGGCGGATGTACGATTATGCAGAGAACGAAACGTATGAAGAAAGCAGCTTGAGAGAAACGGATACGCAAGGAATAACCAGAGAGACGACACAGGTCAGGAAGGCCGGTGAAATAGTAACGACGCAAGAGAGGGCGACAGGGTCGGTTTTGCCGGTAGTGCTGAACTTTCAAGAACCGCGGATTCAAGGGGTCCTTGTGGTTGCAGACGGCGCCAAGGACATTGCAGTAAAGAAAGCACTGACTGAGGCTGTAGCGACCCTTTTTGACATTCCTTATCATAAGGTAGCGGTGCTACCGCGTAAAAGGTAGGTGAAATCCGTGCAAGACAGGGCAAGGGCCGGGTTTGCGCTGATGGTGGTTATTGCTGTGTTGTTGGGTGTTCTGATAGGAACGAGGAATATCAGAGGGGAACAAGATGAAGGAATGTTTTCCATGAGCGGGCTTCTCTGGGTCAGTGATGATGCTGCTTCTGAGGAAGTCATGGCCCGAGAGGCGGATTATTCAGATCTCGAAGGAGAATCCATATGGGGAGGAAGCGACACCCTGGACTCTCTGCGGTTTGAGCGGGAAAAGACAAGATCGAAGCAGGCCGAAACCCTTGAAATGATAGCCAGGGACCTCAGCCTTTCAGAAGAAGCGAGGACAGCCGCAGGTATGCAGCTTCTGGATCTATCCCGGAGGACGGAGATGGAGACTAATGCAGAAGCGTTGATAAAGGCACGGGGTTTTGAGGACGCTTTAGTCTTTGTAAGGGGGGATAGCTGTGACGTTGTGATCGCAGGGAAAGAACTCACAAAAACTGAGGCAGAGCAAATCGGTGACATCGTTGCAAGGAGCCTGGGGGTTGACCTTAGGAACATCACCATAGTTGAGCAAGGCGACACACGATAGCCTGGTCAAACAAGGACAATCGGTGGTATGATTTATTAGGCAGGAAATGAAAGGGTTGTGGTGAATATAGGGAAGCATGGGTCTTGACCCAGGTAATGGCTATTGTTGCCGTAAGTCGGGCAGTCTATGGCTGAAAGGTCTAAAGATATCAAGCAAGATTTCGTCTGCTGAAAACAAAAAGGTAGCCCCTACGGGACATGTTGGAATAACGGAAGGTAGGCAAGAGAAGTGGAATTAAAAGATATCAGGCGAGAGATGGCCGGCTTCGCCAAGCTGATGAACACTTATGATATCAGCGAGCTTGAGCTTGAATTAGAAGGCTTAACAATGAAGCTGAAGAAGCAGGCAGGCGTATCTCGTCCGGTTATAGCAGAGGTTGAGGCTAAAGAGGCAAGGGAAGACAATCTCTTGACAATAACAGCACCGATGGTCGGGACTTTCTACAGAGCTCCTGCACCTGACGAACAGCCTTACATTAGCGTAGGCGATGTAGTCATGCCCGGTCAGACCGTCTGTATTATCGAGGCTATGAAGATTATGAATGAGATCCAGTCGGAGGTACAAGGCAAAGTCGTGGAGATCCTGGTAGATAACGCAGAGCCGGTAGAGTACGGTCAGCCTCTTTTCATTCTTGAAACGGTGTAGGCAAATCCCCTACGAAATGCAGGAGGTATGTTGTGTCCGACCTCTCGATCAAAAAGGTAGTTGTAGCAAATAGAGGCGAGATTGCTCAGAGGATCATCCGGGCTGCAAAAGAGCTTGGCATCAAGAGCGTTGCCCTGTACTCCGAACCTGACAGGGATTCCCTTCCGGTAGCTATGGCTGACGAAGCCTATTGCATCGGGCCGGGGCCCGGAATACACAGCTACCTCAATATCGCTAACATAATCAGTGCAGCCCTTGTGTCGGGTTCTGACGCAATCCACCCGGGTTATGGATTTCTGGCAGAGAACCCGTATTTTGCTGAGATTTGTTCTTCCCATGGAATTAAGTTCGTTGGGCCTAACTATGATGCCATGAGCCGTATAGGAAGTAAAGCCCTGGCCAAGCAGATTATGGCAGAGTGCGGCCTTGATGTTATCCCAGGCACTCCAAGTATTATTGAAGATATGGACGAAGCTCGGGAGTTTGCTGCAAAGTACGGTTTTCCTGTTATGATTAAAGCCCAGGCAGGCGGCGGCGGCAAAGGGATGCGTATAGCTTATGACATAGATGAGCTTGCCGAGTGCATTAAGTTTGCCCAGGCTGAAGCAGAGGCGTCTTTCGGTGTTCCCGGGGTCTATCTCGAGCGCTATTTCAAAGGCGCAAAACATGTGGAAGTCCAGATTTTAGTCGATGAACAAGGCAACGCGATTCAACTAGGTGAACGGGACTGTTCCGTACAGCGCGGACATCAAAAACTGATAGAAGAATCGCCTTCCCCGGTACTGGATGAGGATATCCGGCAGGCAATGGGAAGAGCGGCTTTACAAGGTGCGAAGGCTATAGGGTATTCAAATGCAGGAACAGTTGAATTCCTTGTTGACTCTGAAGGCAGGTTCTATTTTCTCGAGATGAATGCCAGGATCCAGGTGGAGCATCCTGTAACCGAGCTTGTCACCGGGATAGATATTGTGAAGGCCCAGTTTATAATAGCTTCAGGAGAACCGTTGCCTTTCAGGCAAGAGGATGTAGATGTGAAGGGCCATGCTATAGAATGCAGAATATGCGCAGAGGATCCGGAAAGAGGATTTGTTCCTACACCGGGTGTGGTAAGCAGGCTCATATTGCCCGGAGGCCCATGGGTTAGAGTGGATACAGCACTGTACCAGGGATGCTATATCCCACCTTATTACGATTCACTCATTGCCAAAGTGGTAGCATGGGGGAACAGTAGGGATGAAGCCATCTTGCGAATGGCAAGGGCTTTGGATGAGTTTACCATTGAAGGGATTTCCACGAACATTTCGTTTCAACGCAGGCTCATTGGGAGCTTGGCATTCAGACAAGCAGAGATTTGCTGCGACTCAGACGTTTTGGCCCTGGTTTTCGGGGGGAGGCATTGATTGCCATCGTTAGGATGTGTTGATATAATACACCCAGGAGGAGGGTACAAAGGCTATGCAGACAGGAGAACTGCATTACCCTGAGACTCCTTTACATGGAGCGCGTGAGGCTCTTGGGTCCGTAAAGATTGCAGGCGAGGTGGTCAGCGTAATAGCGGGCCTCGCTGCTATGGAAGTCCAAGGGGTAGCCGGTATGTCCAGTGGGATAACGGGAGACATAGCTGAGCTGCTTGGACGGCGAAACCTGGCTAAAGGAGTTAAGGTTGAGGTAGGAGAAAGAGAGGCAGCTGTTGACCTCTACCTTATTGTTGAATACGGTGTCAGAATCCCTGAAGTAGCGTGGAAAGTGCAACAAAACGTAAAGCAGGCTATTGAGAGTATGACCGGCCGTGAAGTTGTGGAAGTCAATGTCCATGTTCAGGGAGTGAATTTCCCCTCGCAGGAGAAGAAAGAAGAGCCTAGAGTACGCTAGAGCCGCCGGTGAAAGGGGCAGTTCCATGAAAATACATGACCGGGCTGTTATATTAATCTCCGCCATATTGCTGCTTTTGGTAGGCATTATCTTTGTTGCCATGGCATTTGGGCCGAATCCTACGAGTTTCTTTTCAAACGTCTTTCTTACCAGGCAGTATGGGGGCTTGCGTCCTATTGTGATTGTCCTTGCAATAATCTGTCTTCCGATGGGCGGATATCTGATATGGCTTACTTTTCGAAGCAGAGGGCGCAGGAAGAGTATTGTTCGTGCTACCGGTCTTGGCGATGTCAGGATTTCGTCACTTGCCATAGAGACACTGATCAAGCGAGGCGTGCGCGAGGTTCCCGGAATACAAGACGTCGATACTGTAGTTGACGTGTCAGGGGACGACCTCGAAGTACATGTATCGATCGTTGTCAGTCCTGATGTTTCCATTCCCGGAGTAGCTGAGCAGATTCAAGCTAAACTAGGCAGGTATATAAGTGATACAATCGGTGTTGACGTCTCCAAGGTCACAGTACATGTACGTAATGTAGGGCAAGAACAGAGACCTCAGAGGGTGGTCTGATTGCGAAGACATATGCTGGATTTCCTGCGTTACGCTCTTGCAAGTTCCCCAGGGAAGGTTATAGGGACGGTTTTAGGATTCATCGTAGGGTTGGTTATGGTTATTGCCGGTCCTTTAGCCGGGCTTTACTTGGCTGCTTGTATAGTAGCGGGATATCTTCTCGGTAGCTATATTGATCGGAGAAGACGACATACTAATGATATCTTTCTGGAAGATTTTCTCCCGCCTGATGAAGGCTGACGCGGGGTGCTATAAGTTAGGGGGATTACTTTGACGAGGAGGGATGCACGCGAAGCAGCGTTTATCGCTCTCTTTCAAGTAGATGTTGGGCGCATGAAACCTGAAACCGCTATTTCCGCCGCGTTAAGTGACAAGGATCCCGGTGAGCGGAGCGTCCGGTATATTCACCGTGTTGTCCTTGGAACCCTCGAGAACCTCGAAGCCATCGACAATACTGTTTCACGGCTTGCCATCGGTTGGACATTGGACCGCATGGGTGCAGTGGACAGAAACCTTCTCAGGCTCGCAGTCTATGAGATTCTTTTTCTTGATGATATTCCCTTAAGTGTAGCTATAAATGAGGCAGTGTCCCTCGCCAAGAAGTTCGGGGATGAGGAATCATGGAAGTTCGTCAACGGTATCCTTGGAAAGCTGGCGCGGGAGCTGAAAGAAGAATAAATGCTTGCAGCGTATTCTGTTTCAGAAATAACGAAATATGTCAAAGCTCTTGTAGAAAGCGATGATTTCCTCGCAGGTGTCTGGGTAAGAGGAGAGATATCCAATTTTACCCTACACTCATCAGGTCATATGTATTTCAGCCTGAAGGATGAGGCGAGCCGGCTGCGGTGTGTGATGTTCAGGTCGCACAACTCTAGGCTGGGCTTTATGCCTTCTGACGGGATGTCTGTGTTTGCCTACGGTGCCATAGGCATGTACGAAAGATCCGGTGACCTGCAGCTTTATGTGGAAGACATGATGCCTCAAGGAACAGGATCTTTATACCTGGCTTTCCTGAAACTCAAGGAGAAACTGGAGAAGGAAGGCCTCTTTTCTTCTTCCAGGAAGAGACCGATTCCGCGTTTTCCCAAAGTTGTTGCAGTGGTAACTTCGCCTACTGGGGCAGCGGTACGTGACGTGATTACAGTCATCAAAAGACGTGCTCCCGGTGTTACGGTTCTCGTCGTTCCTGCGTTAGTCCAAGGCGACGGTGCGCCTGAGAGTATTGTGCGCGGACTTGAACTCGCAAATCGCACAGGCTTTGTCGATGTTGTGATTGTTGGCAGGGGCGGGGGATCGTTTGAAGAGCTTAATGCGTTTAACGACGAAAGCGTCGCAAGGGCGATTGCTGCCTCCGAGGTCCCTGTGATATCTGCAGTAGGGCATGAGACCGACTTCACTATTGCTGATTTTGTAGCTGACGTACGTGCTCCTACTCCGTCTGCTGCTGCGGAGTTGGCTGTGCCTGACAGGTATGAGCTGGAACAGACTGTTTTTCAGCTTAGCATGCGTCTTAACGGCAGTATCCGGAAGGTTTTGTCTGATAACAAGGCAATGCTGGAATCGCAGGTAAGGTCTCACGTGTTAAGGTTCCCGATGGAAATCACCAGAGACCATCGCACTCGTCTGTCTCTTGCAGGCGGCCGCCTTTACACATTGGTGCAGAGCTCTCTTTCGGAGAAGCGGGAAAGCTTCAGGGTTTTAGCAGGTCAGCTTGACGGATTAAGCCCTTACGGAGTCCTTAGCCGCGGGTACGGTTTTATTCGTAAGCTTCCTGAGATGAGTGTAGTGCGCAGTGTGGAACAGGTACAACCTGAAGATGAGATAGAAGTCGTGCTTTCTGACGGAAGCTTTGCCGCAGCCGTAAAGCGTGTCCTTGAGGAGGGGAGTAACGGTGGACAAGGGAAAGGATGAAATCAGTTTCGAGGAAGCAATGAAGCAACTGGAGGAGACTGTAAATGCTTTAGAATCGGGTACACTGGGGCTGGAGGAATCCCTTGAAGCCTTCGAGAAAGGCATGTCCCTGGTGAGGATATGCCAGGCGAAGCTTGAGGAAGCTGAAACCAAGATCACACAGCTTATTGAGACGAAGGAAGGAAAGCTTATCACTGAATCATTTCGTATCGGAGACGAATGATAGTGGAGAGGACAATCAGTATCTGGAAAAAAACCATAGATGACGCATTAGATGCTGCGATTCCTTCTTCTGATACATACCCTGAGAAGCTTCATCAAGCTATGAGGCATGGAGTGTTTCCGGGAGGAAAGAGGATCCGGCCGTTGCTTGTCTTGTGTACTGGGGTATTGGTGAACAGGGCTAGGCGAGGTGAGGAAAAGGAGGGCTCCGAGGCCGAGGTGCTTCGGAAAAGCATTCCTCCTGCAGTCGCCATTGAGTTAATACACTCGTATTCGCTTATCCATGATGATTTGCCGTGTATGGACAATGATGATTACAGACGTGGCCTGCCTACTGTCCATAGAGCTTTCGGGGAGGCTGAAGCAATCCTTGCAGGCGATGCCTTGCTTTCCCTTGCATTTGAAGTGGTTTCAAACGAAGACGCTGTAAACCTGATGGGGCCTGTGACTTCAGCCGGGATCGTCCTCGAGCTCGCCAAAGCGTCAGGGAGCCTCGGCATGGTAGGCGGACAGGTTATGGATATATCGCCTGTTTGCCGTGGCAGCGGGGTTGAGTATGCCGAAAAGATGAGCGATTTGAAGACCGGGGCTTTGATGAGGGCTGCAGTCAGATGCGGTGCAATGGTGGCAGGTGCAAGTCCCGGACAGCTGAAAGAACTTACTCGTTTCGGTGAATTGTTCGGGCGCGCATTTCAGGTTCAAGATGATATCCATGACTTCTATGAAGAAGACTCTCTATCCTTTTCTCAAGTCCTCGGAATCGAGGAAGCAAGGTCATACGGCACAAACCTTCTTTCTTCCGCTATTGACATTCTAAAGCCCTATGAGAAGCAAGGGAAGGAACTCCTTTGGCTTACCTTGGGGACGCTCCGCTTCAGTTGATGGCAAAATTGGCATATGATATAATCAATCTACTCAGGGTAGGTGGTGCAGTATTCTAGTCAGTGCATCCACCTTTGAAGGCGGGCCTAAAAATCCGTCAACGGGCACATCGATGAAGTCCCTGGTGCTGGCTGCTGACGCCCAGTTGGGGGTTGGTGCTGGGGGTTAAGAGATGAGGGCGATCTGTAATGGCATACAGGCGTTGACCCTTGTCTCGCGGAGACCCGCTCCCGTGGCTAGACAGTTCAGGCTGCGGCCACGGCCGGGGGGTAAACCTACGCCTAGGTGCGAAAAGTAGATTACGTGCTGGGTGTAGAGTAGCCTGCCTTGAGTGGCAAGAGAGGGATTGCAGGTATCAGGCGAGCTTTTTCTGGCCGGAAAAAGCAGCCCTTTGCTGCATGAAACTCTTGCTGCAAAAGAGGCTAGAAGGTGGATTGACACTGTCGAGGAAAACTCCTAGACTGTCCGAAGACAAAGGGACATTACGGGGATTGTAGTGTGAGCTAAGTGGTAATCCGGCCGTCCTGAGGGCAACCTGGGGCTGTAGTCGTAAACGGGAAACCGCCCGAGCGGTAACGCAAGGGAGTACTGCAGGGAAAACCTGCCGGACCTCAAGCCACAATATTTACCCATAATGTTACCACCTACCCGGATATATTACTAAGGTTGGTGGACTTATTGAACCCACAAGTATCGCGGGTTCTTCACGTAGCGATTGTCACGTTTATCATAGGTATCATAATGACTTTTGTGTCCAAGATAATCCTTGGCAGTGTGGGGTTGATTCTTGGACTCTTTGTTTTATTGATAATAATAAGCATCAATGTTTTTTTTGATGTTATAGGTACTGCTGCTACTGCTGTGACAGAACGGCCGCTGAACGCTATGGCATCCAGAAAAGTATACGGGGCAAAGCAGGCTCTTCGCGTGGCAAGGTCTGCTGATCGTGTGGCAAGCTTCTGTAATGATATCATCGGCGATATGACAGGTACTGTCAGCGGAGCAATAGGCGCTGCGATCGCCCTTAAGATAGTGCTGTACGCCACAGGAAGCTCTGCAGGTGAGACAGCAGTCAGCACAATCATTCTAGGATTAATCGGAGCCGTTACAGTCGGGGGTAAGGCATGGGGAAAAAACGTTGCCATTAAGGAAGCGGAGCAGATTATTCTCGTTGTAGGAAAAGCCATGGCATGGCTGGAAGATTCAATAGGCCTTGTTATCCTGCCTAACGACAAAGAGGCGAATAGGAAGAAAGGGCTTTTTCCGGTGAAATCTCATGCTGAAGGAGACTCGAACAGTGGCAAGACTTCTTGACGAGCTGGATCTGCCCAAAGCTCTCAAACACCTTACGCTGGATCAGCTTCAGCAGGTTGCAGGTGAAATCAGAGAGGAGATCATAGACACTGTTTCAAAGACCGGTGGCCATCTGGCTTCCAATCTTGGAGTAGTAGAGCTTGCTTTAAGCATACATACTGTCCTTGACAGCCCGAAGGACAAGATAATCTGGGATGTAGGCCACCAGTCATATGCCCACAAAATCCTCACCGGAAGGCTCGAGAGATTTCCGTCCCTCAGGCAGTACGGAGGTATCAGCGGATTCCCGAGGACAGACGAGAGTCCCCATGACGTGTATAATACAGGACACGCCAGCACCTCAATATCGGCGGCTCTGGGCATTGCAAAAGCAAGGGATTTGCGACGCGAAGATTACAGCGTTCTCGCAGTTATCGGTGACGGATCCCTTACAGGCGGTATGGCGTTTGAGGCTTTAAACCACGCAGGACAGCTTGGCACAGATATCATTGTCATCCTGAACGACAATGAAATGTCTATCGCCCGAAATGTAGGAGGCCTTGCTTCTTATCTTTCCCGTATCAGGACAGAGCCTCATCTCTTGCGAGTCCGCCAGAGGCTGGATCAGATAATTAAAGGTATCCCCATTATCGGAGAGGATGTCTCTGAAAGCGTAAGGAGATTCAAAGGGAGCTTGAAGTATCTGGTTGTGCCGAGCATGCTGTTTGAAGATCTGGGTTTCACTTACTTAGGGCCGCTTGACGGCCATGATATGCCTCTCCTTATCTATACGATTCAGCAAGCCAAAGCCAAAGGCGGCCCTGTGCTGATCCATGTGGTTACAAAAAAAGGCAAAGGATACTCTCCGGCAGAGGAGGATCCCAGGGCATTTCATGGGGTCAGCGGATTCCGCGTGCCTTCCGGTAAGATTCTCGCATCAAACAGCCACAAGAGCATGTCTGAGGCCTTCGGTGAGGCTTTAGTTGCAGCAGCTGCGAAGGATCCTCGCATTGTTGCTATTACTGCTGCAATGCCTGATGGGACAGGCCTTAGTCCTTTTATGAAAAAGTATCCTAATCGCTTTTTCGATGTGGGTATTGCAGAGGGGCATGCAGTGACAATGGCAGGAGGCCTGGCAAGCCAGGGCTTCATTCCTGTAGTAGCTATTTACTCCACGTTTCTACAGAGGAGTTATGACCAGATCGTTCACGATATTGCTCTTCAAGGCCTTCACGTGATTTTTGCTGTGGACAGGGCAGGGCTTGTAGGTGAGGATGGGCCTACACACCATGGAAACCTCGATATCGCATTCTTAAGAAGCATTCCCGGTATGACGGTAATGGCGCCTATAGATGAAGATGAGCTCGTTGCCATGCTTGATTTCGCACTGGACATGAAAGGCCCTTGTGCACTAAGATACCCTCGTTTATGTGCTGCAGATAAGGAGAAAAAGAGGGAGTGCCCTCCTGTTGAACACGGTAAAGGCGTGCTTCTTGAGGACGGAAGAGACGTGGCGATAATCGCCTTGGGAAGCATGGTATACCCTTCGTTGGATGCAGCTGAGATCCTGAAAACAGAGGGCATCTCTGCGGCTGTTGTCAACGCCAGGTTTGCAAAGCCTGTGGACGAGCCATTGATTCTGGAGATTGCCGCGAAATGCAAGAAGGTGCTTGTAGTTGAAGAGGCTAGTGTTGTCGGAGGCCTGGCAAGCGAAGTTGCAGACATCCTTTGCAAGAATGTAGAATGGAAGGTGCAATTCGCCGGTTTAGGCATACCTGATGACTTTGTGGCCCACGGACCGCGTGATGTCTTGCTTGCAGAATATGGCCTTAGCCCTGACGGTATCGCCAAGGCTGCTATGAGGCTCTGTAAACCCAAAGGCCACGTGAAATCATCGCGTGATGCCGTACATCAGGCCAAAAGCGCTGTTGAAGGTGTAACATAAAGATGGGATCCGGAGGTCAGACCGAAGACAGGAGGAGCGAGCGCCTTGATGTCCTCCTGGTGAAAAGGGATCTCGCAGCTACCAGGGAAAAAGCAAGGCGCATGATAATGGCAGGAGAGGTTGCAGTTGACGGGATTCTCCAGACGAAACCGGGGACTTTTGTAAGTTCTTCATCTAAAATCGAGCTGAGGCCGGTGAAAGGGAAAAGCGCCTTTGTAAGCAGGGGCGGGGAGAAGCTGGCCAAAGCACTGGTGGAGTTTGAGATCGCTGTGAAAGGGAAGGTGTGCATTGATGTCGGCGCATCTACCGGGGGGTTTACCGACTGTCTGTTGCAACACGGTGCCAAGCGAGTCTATGCAATAGATGTCGGGTACGGACAGCTTGCCTGGGAGCTCCGGAACGATCCACGGGTAATTGTCCTTGAGCGGACGAACGTAAGATACCTTGAACGTGATGCCGTTCCTGAACTTTGTGATTTCGCCACGGTAGATGTATCATTCATATCTGTAACAAAGTTCATACGCCATTTGCTGACATTTCTTAAGGGTGACGCAGGGCTTGTTATCCTTGTCAAGCCCCAGTTTGAAGCAGGCAGAGAAGACGTGGGAAAAGGCGGAGTTGTTCGCGACCCCAACGTGCATGCAAGGACGATTGGGAATCTTGTCGAATTCATGGAAGGAGAAGGCCTTGAGATCAAGGGGCTGACATACTCACCGATAAAAGGGCCGGCAGGAAACATTGAGTTCTTACTGTATGCTTTAAAGAAAGGCCCTTCGGTTGTCAGCTCTTACCCCAGCGAGGCTATATACGAGGTTGTTAAGGAAGCCCACAGTAAGCTGGCGAAAAGGTGACTTCTGTAAGGAGACATTCTTTGATGAGATTAGGCTTAATCGTTCACTTGGGAAAAGAGCTCGCTGTCAAAACTGCAGGAGAGTTGATAAAGACCCTGCCCAACCGAGGTGTCCGGGTACTTCTTGATCCGGAAACCGCTGAGTACCTTGGGCTGTTTGAAGCTTCGTTCGGCAAACAAGATTTAACAGGCAAACTGGATGCAGCACTAGTTTTAGGTGGAGACGGAGCTTTGCTTAATGCTGCACGGTGTCTGGCAGGCACAGGCATTCCCATCCTCGGAGTCAACGTCGGCCATCTGGGGTTCCTTACCGAAGTTGAACTGAAAGGTATGGATGATGCCATAGAAAGGGTCCTTTCAGGCGACTATCAGGTGGAAGAGAGAATGATGGTCCATGCTGAGGTGAGACGAAAAGGCAAAGGAGTTGTAGGAGAATTCATAGGCCTCAACGACGTCGTCGTCACAAAAGGCGCCTTTGCAAGGATGATAAGGTTAGATACGTACATAGGCTCCAGCCTCATCGGAACCTATCCTGCAGACGGTGCCATTGTTGCCAGTCCTACCGGCTCCACAGGTTATTCACTCTCAGCAGGGGGGCCGATTGTCAACCCTGCCATGACAATGCTGATATTGACTTTTATATGCCCACACACCCTAGGAGCACGCTCTTTTGTGGTATCCCCTGAAGATGGCGTGAGAATAGTCTTACAAGCAGAGAATGAGGATGTCATGTTGACAGTCGACGGTCAAGTGGGCTTTAGACTTGAGCACCTGGATGAGGTTGTTGTAAAGCCTGCGGTGCCCAAAACATACCTCATCAGACTGGGCAATAAGGATTTTTATGAAGTCTTAAAGACACGCCTGGCGGAGGGTAAACTGTAATGAGACGTAGACTCAAAAAGGCTGAACGTCAAGGAAAAGTGCTTCAAATCATCAGGGAGAACTCTGTTGAAACCCAGGAAGACCTGGCTATCCTTCTTCAGAAGGCCGGTTTTGACGTCACGCAAGCTACGATCTCCAGGGATATCAAGGAGCTAGGTATTACAAAAACACCTACGGGCAACGGGCGGTACAGATATGTCCTGCCGAAAGAGAAGGCTTTCGAAGATTCTAAGGAGAGAGTCAGACGGCTGTTTCAGGATTCAGTCATATCCATTGACTCCAGCGAGAACCTTATTGTAATCAGGACTCTCATGGGCAATGCACATGCTGTGGCTGCTGTCATAGACGATATGGGTATCCCGAGAATCGTCGGTACAATTGCAGGCGATGATACAATCCTCGTAGTTGTAAAACCCAAGTCTGCTGTAATAAGTGTTATGGAAAAGCTGAACAGGTTAAGGCTTCGGTCTGATGGATAGGCCGGTAACTTGCTTCTTAAGGCGGTCTGGTGGTGGATTCACATGCTTCTTGAACTCCATATCAAGGATTATGCCTTAGTAGACGAGGCCGTGCTTGAGTTCGGCCCGGGATTTAATGTACTCACAGGTGAGACAGGAGCAGGGAAATCTCTGATAATCGGCGCTGTGACGCTTTTGTTAGGTGGACGCGGTGCCACTGAACAGATACGGACCGGGTGTAGTGAGGCCTCCGTCCATGGTGTCTTTTCTGTTTCCAAGGAAGGCGCTCTGGCGAAGCACCTCAGTGGCTTAGGTATTGATCTGGGCGATGATAATACATTAATCATATCTTGCACCATATCCGCATCAGGCAGAAGCCAACGAAGAGTAAACGGCAGTCCGGTGACTCAGGCTATGCTTGCTGAAATTGGAGAATACCTCGTTGATATCCATGGCCAACACGAACATCAATCCCTGCTGAAACAGAAAAGCCATATAGGGTATTTGGATAATTTCTCAGGCGACGAAGGATTAGGCCTTAAGCAGCAGGTAAATGCATATTATCGAAGGCTGAACCGGCTTCAAGCAAGCTACAGGGAGCTCCGCCTAAGCGAGCAGGAACGTGAAAGGAGACTGGATCTTTTAAGATACCAGTCTGACGAGATTGATTCTGCCAGATTAGTGGCAGGGGAAGATGTGGCTTTGGCCAAGGAACAGCATGTGTTGGCTTCTGCAAGTGAGCTCCATGACAGAGCTTCACGTGCTTACTCCTTGCTCCACGGGGAAGACCATGCGTCTTCCGGCATATCTCCCGGAGTTATGGACAGCATTGCTGCTGCACTTGAGGAGCTTGAGGCGATACTCAGCATTGATAACTCTCCTAGCGATTCCAAAGAGCTTCTGGAGACAGCTCTGGCTGCATGCGACGAAGCCGCGAGAAGAATAAGACAGTACAGAGACGGCATAGACAGTGATCCCGCACGTTTGGCAGAGATAGAATCAAGGCTTTTTGCGATTCAGCGCTTGAAGAGGAAGTACGGAGATACCGTCGATGAGATTTTGGAGTACAGAGCCGAAATCGGTGAAGAAATCCGAAGGCTTGAGTCATCTTCAGAAGAGCTTGCTGCCATCGAAAAAGAGATTGCCAAGGTCCGTCAGGATCTGGGGAAAGCTTCTGAAGCGCTTCGCAATGTCCGGATGCGTGCAGCGAAAGTCCTAAGCGAGCGTGTCAGCTCGGAGCTTCAGGAGCTTGCAATGGGTTCTGCCCTTTTCAACGTGGACTTTCGAGATGCGGAAGATCCGGACGGAGTCCCCGTAGGAGGAAAAACACTGGCTGTCACTGCTTCCGGGGTTGATATCGTAGAGTTTCTACTATCTGCAAACCCAGGAGAACCTCCGAAACCCCTTGCCAGGATTGCCAGCGGCGGAGAGATTTCCCGGGTAATGCTTGCCCTTAAGACTATCCTGGCATCAGCGGACGAGGTCAACACACTGATATTCGACGAAATCGATGCAGGTATTGGGGGCAGGACAGGTACGGTCATCGGAGAAAAACTGGCTGCTATAGGCAAGGTACGTCAGGTAATCTGCGTTACACATCTGCCTCAAATAGCTTGTATGGCAGATATCCACTATTCCATAGGCAAGGACGTCAAGGACGGACGTGCGTACACAGTCGTAACCAGGCTCCGGGATTCTGACCGTGTCAGAGAAATTGCAAGAATGCTGGGAGGACACCCTGAGCTTACCGCAACAAGTATTAAACACGCCAAAGAAATGCTGAAAATCGGGTAATAAGTCACACACCTAGCCTCACGAAGGAAATCTTTCTAATCTCTCGAATAGATAGTTAATAGACAATTCAATCAATATTCTCCTGCATCGGATATCGGTCTTACCAAACATCGCACGTAATCTCAGGGACGAAGGGATGGGCGGTTTTATGGATGATGGCAGGATCAAACACCATCCGATACTTGAGTTTGGGGAAGGTCGAGTTGTCCGCTTTACGTTTGACGGCAAAGAGCTGACAGGGTACGAAGGCGAGCCTATCGCCTGTGCCTTACATGCAGCAGGTGTCAGAGTCCTTCGAAAAAGCCCTAACCTGAAAAGGCCACGGGGCTTTTTTTGCGCTATCGGAAACTGTTCATCTTGTTTGATGACAGTGGATGGACGGCCTAATGTAAGGGTTTGTGTGGAACCTTTGCAGGAAGGAATGAACGTGCAAACTCAGGAAGGAAAGGGTGTCCTCCGTGCAGACGACTGAAATATGTGTAATCGGAGCGGGGCCCGCAGGACTTAAGGCAGCTATCTCAGCTCGGGATATGGGAGCTAGAGTAACTATTGTGGATTCCGGCCGGACTCTCGGAGGTCAGCTCGTCAAACAAACCCACAAGTTCTTCGGCTCAAGAGGGCAGTTTGCAGGCATGAGAGGAATCGATATTGCAAAGGTCCTTTCAGACGAGCTTTTGAAAGATCCATCCCGAGTAGATGTATTGTATGACTCACAAGTCGCAGGATTCTACGGTGACGGAATCCTTGCCATCGAAAAAGACGATTGCATCAGGTTCCTTAAACCTGAACGAGTCGTCTGTGCCACGGGAGCGAGGGAGAGGATGCTCCTTTTTGAGAATAACGACCTCCCCGGCGTATACGGTGCCGGAGCTGTACAAACGCTGATGAATGTCTATGGGGTCAGGCCGGGGAAGCGAGTATTAATGGTCGGCGCAGGCAATATAGGCCTCATCGTCAGTTATCAGCTGATACAAGCAGGTGTAGACGTAGCTTGTGTGCTGGAAGCAATGCCTCATGTAGGAGGGTACCGGGTACACGCCGCCAAAATTAAGAGGCTAGGTGTTCCGATTCTTACGTCCCACACGATAAAAGCAGCCCACGGTACAGATGTCGTTCAAGGTGCAACTGCAGTTGCACTGGATTCCAGGTTTCAGCCTGTTCCGGGTTCAGAGCGTTTCTTTGAAGTAGATACTGTCTGTCTCGCGGTAGGCCTTTCGCCCCTTACTGAGCTTTTGTGGCAGGCAGGTTGTAAGATGGGCTATGTGCCTGAACTCGGCGGATATACGCCGCTTCGCCGAGACAACTATGAAACTACCCGGATGGGCGTATTCATCGCGGGAGACCTTGCAGGGATTGAAGAAGCAACATCAGCAATGATTGAAGGGGAAATCGCAGGCCTTGCCGCAGCAAAATCGTTAGGCTATGAAACATGCGATTTTGAGGAGAGGTTCAACCGGGCCAAGGCAGAATTGGAGGGAATGAGACAGGGGCCGACCGGCCTCAAGGTAAGGCAAGGGTTGGCAAAGCTAATGGCGATTACAGAGAGGGTGAGGGCGTTTGGCTAAGAGCTTCGAGGATTCTCCTACAATCCCTGACGCCAGGAGACGGGCTATGGGTCCTGTTGTGGTAATAGAATGCTTTGAGGAGATCCCCTGTGACCCCTGCCATGATGCTTGCAATCAAGGGGCGATTGAGACTTTTGATGATATTAACGGCCTGCCCAAAATAGACTTTACAAAGTGTAACGGGTGTGGAAGGTGTATCCCCGTCTGTCCGGGATTAGCCATATTCGTTGTGGATGAGACATGGAAGGAAGGCCTGGCAGTTGTCAGGATTCCTTACGAATTCCTTCCGTTGCCTGAGAAGGGCCAGCAAGTAAAAGGCCTTTCACGAGACGGAGTCGAGGTGTGTGACGTTAAGGTTGTGAAAGTGGAGAATACCAGACGGCATGATAGAACCCCTGTGGTATGGGTGGAAGTACCCAAGCCTTTTGCCATGGAGGTACGGCACATTCGTGTGGGAGGGACTAGTCTTGAAAAGTAAACAGCCTGCCAAGGACATGTCTGATCCTATGTGGCGCACTTTCGTCTGCCGCTGTGAAGAAGTGACACAAGGCGAGGTCCGCGATCTCATTGCCCAGGGATACACCACTCCCGAAGAGATTAAGAGGGTGACAAGGTGCAGTATGGGATTGTGCCAGGGGCGCACATGCCGTGAACTGCTGCTTGCTGAGGTTGCAAAGGCAAAAGGAGAGGCAGTGGATAAGGTGGCGCCGACAAATTACAGGCCTCCGGCGAAGCCTATCAGTCTCGGCGGCATTGTTGAGGGTGGTGCCCATGATTTGCCATGAGGCTATGCCGGTTCGAACTGAAGACAGCCTTCCGAAGACTGCTGACGCAGTGGTTATCGGCGGCGGTGTGATCGGGACATCCATCGCTTACCACCTGGCAAAGAGGAAGTTTGGACATGTGGTGCTTGTGGAGAAGTCTTACCTTGCTTCAGGGTCCACAGGGCGCTGCGGGGCAGGGGTCAGACAGCAATGGGGCACAAAGCTTAACTGCCTCCTGTCTATCGAAAGTGTTAAAGCCTTCGAGAGGATGGATGAGGAGCTGGGTTACCCAAGGAGTATCGAGTTTAAGCAAGGCGGCTATCTCTTATTGGCATATTCCCAGAGAGAAGCTGAGCAGTTCAAGAAGAACGTTAAGCTCCAGAAAGAGCTGGGTATACCTGTCAGGCTCTTAACTCCCGGGGAAGCAAAGGAAATCGTACCTATACTGAATACGGACGGTATCTATCTGGCCACGTTCTGCCCTACAGACGGCCACGCCAATCCCTTTATTGTTACGTACGCTTACGCTAATGCAGCAAAAAGGCTGGGTGCAGGGATACATACTTTCACTGAAGTCTGTGAGATCACCACCGGATCCGGAAGAGTTGAAAGCGTACGGACTAACAAAGGGACGATCAACACCAGGGTAGTGATTAATGCCGCAGGGCCTTACTCAGGAGTAGTTGCAAAAATGGTAGGCCTTGATATCCCGTTCTATCCTGAGAGGCACCAGATCCTTGTGACAGAACCTGTGGAACCGGTGTTAGGCCCTATGGTGATGTCCTTTTCCCGGAGATTTTACTGTCAGCAAACCCCTCACGGGAGTTTTATCATGGGTATGGCAGATCCCAAAGAGAAACCGGGCTTTTCCATCTCTGCAACTTGGGAATTCCTGGTTGAAATGGCAGCAGAGATTACAAAGGTGCTGCCTCCGCTGAAAGCGCTGTCAGTGGTAAGGCAGTGGGCAGGCCTGTACGACATGACGCCTGATGCCCACCCGATCCTCGGGAGCACGCCATGTGAAGGGTTCTACCTGGCATGCGGGTTCTCCGGACACGGGTTTATGCTGGCACCTGTGACAGGTAAGCTTATCAGTGAAATCGTATGTGATGAAGAGCCTTCCATCGATATTTACGGACTTGACCTGGGAAGATTTGAACGGGGAGAACTGGTTATTGAGCCATCAGTGGTATGAGGACGTCAGGTTTTACGATTATTGCGGCAGGCAGGGGAGGGTATTCGTATGAGTTTGGCTATAGACGCATTGCGATGCACAGGATGTAAGCTTTGTCAGATAGTTTGCTCTGTGGCAAACTTCGGAGAGAACAACCCGAAGAAAGCAGCGATAAGGATAGTATCTAAGTTGTTTACAGAAGCCAGATACGAAGTTGTCGTCTGCGACCAGTGTGGTGAATGCATAGACGCATGTCCTTTTGAAGCCATCAGTTTAGTTGAAGGAGTTGTAACCATTGATCCCGAGTTATGCACCAACTGCGGAATCTGCGTGGATGCATGTCCCAAGGATGCCATGTTTACCCATGGAGAAGTAGATCACCCGATAAAATGCATCCTGTGCGGCGAGTGTGCGAAGCTTTGCCCCAGAGGGATCCTTGGCAGCCTGGAAGCAGCCGATGAAGGGAAGGTGGCGGGTTAAATGTACGGATACGCAGGCAATATTCTCCGAGTGGATTTATCTTCTGAAAACATTGCCATTGAGCCCCTCACTGAAGAGCTGGTTGATAAATACATAGGAGGCCGTGGATTCGGTGCCTACTATGTATACAAAGAAGTCCCGCAAGGTGCTGATCCATACGGGCCCGGCAACATCCTGGTTTTCGCGTCAGGCCCTTTTGCGGGGTTGCTTTTGCCTGCCGGGTCAAAGACAAGCATCTCTGCGAAGAGCCCTGCCACAGGGATTTACGGTGACAGCAATGTCGGAGGCCACCTGGCAGGGGAGATGAAATACGCAGGATGGGATGCAATTGTCATCAGAGGCAGGGCAAACTCCCCGTGCTATCTCTTCATCGATGACGACAGGGTAGAGATCAGGCCTGCCGGCCACATCTGGGGGAAAGGTGCGATAAAGACAGAAGAGATCCTGAAAGAAGAGTTAGGCGACGACTTCCAGATTGCAACGATAGGCCCTGCAGGTGAAACCGGGGTTGTGTTTGCATGCGTGAACCATGATTTCGGCCGCCAGGCAGGAAGGTGCGGTATGGGAGCTGTCATGGGTTCCAAGAACCTCAAGGCTATCGCTGTGAGAGGAACTCGAGGCGTGCCTGTGGCAGATATCGAAGGTTTGAGGAAAGTAGCAAATGATATGTTCCAAGAGCTTCTTTCAAATCCGGGCCTCAAAATATGGCAAGACCTTGGGCTTGCCCAGGTGACTACATGGGCCAACTCCATCGCAGCCCTACCTACCCGCAACTTCAGGGAAAACTTCTATGAGGATGTAGACGGGTTAAGCGGCGAACTGATGAAAGAGACTATTGTCGTGCGTGACAAGGCGTGTTTTGCCTGTCCCATGGCTACAGGGAAAATATGCAAAGCGAGTTTTCGTGGGAAGACCGTTCTTGTGGAAGGCCCGGAGTATGAGACTACAGCCCTTATCGGAAGTAATTGCGCGCTGCGTTCCATAGAGGAAGTGGCATTTGCCAATTACCTCTGTGACGAACTGGGCCTTGATACTATCTCCGCAGGCAATGTTGTGGGATTTGCCATGGAATGCCTTGAAAAAGGCATAATCACCAAGGAAGACCTGGGCGGCATAGAAGCAAGGTTCGGAAGCCTTGATGCGTTTTCAGACCTTGTACATAAGATAGCGGCCAGGGAAGGCGTGGGAGACCTCCTGGCTGAAGGTGTACGAGGTGCGTCTTCAGTATGGGGCGATGAAAGCAAGCGCATAGCAATCCACGTAAAGGGGCTGGAATGGAGCGGATACGAATCGAGAGGCGCCCCTTCCATGATGTTGGCTTACATGACCTGTGATATAGGCGCACACCACAACCGTGCTTGGTCAGTTACACATGACATTGCTGTAGGACGCAACATCATTGAAGGAAAAGCTGCCAAGGTAATAGAGTTTCAACATGTCAGGCCCTTGTTTGATTGCTTCGGTGTGTGCAGGTTGCAATGGGTTGAATTAGGCCTTCCCCTTGAGCATTACGCTAAGCTGTATCCTGTGGTAACAGGACGAAAGGATTCCTGGGAAGACTTGTTGCGAAAATCTGAAAGGATTTGGAACCTGACGCGTGCCTTTGCCGTGAGAGAAAAGGAGGATTTCGGACGGGCTGATGATTGGCCTCCGAGAAGGTTCTATGAGGAGCCTGTACCTGACGGACCTGTAGAAGGGATGCATATCACAGAAGACGACCTCAACGTCCTACTTGATGAGTACTACGAGATAAGAGGCTGGGACGCCGATGGAAGGCCAACCGCGGATACTCTGACAAAGCTCGGACTTGAAGATGTCGCAACAGAGCTCCGGAGGATGGGGAGGATTAAATGAAAGTCACATTAAAGCTCGCCCGTGGAATACGTGAACTCTATGAACGCCTGGATGAAGAAATCGAAGTGAGCCTTAAAGAAGGTGCAAAGGTTAAAGATGCCCTGGCTGCTGTCGGCTTGCCCGAAGGTTCCTGGGGGATCCTCCTTAACGGTGAGAGGATTTGCAGGGTAGATGAGGAGGTTTCCGATGGCTGGATAATCACGGTGCTTCCGCCGGTTTCAGGCGGCTAGGGAGGTATTCAGTGGGCCAAGAGTAAGGCAAGTTACATAATGCCCTGCCTCAGCATATTATGAGTTGTGGTTCTCCGAGGAGAGAAACTTGTAAATATGCCGGGCGGGGTTGATTTTTATGGGGCTTCCTGCGATTACTAACGTCTGGGCTACAAGATTCTTTGATCCGGTGACAGGCAACAGCTCCTCCAGGTTAGTCATTGAAGCCACTTCTTTGCCGGGTTATCGTGTTCGAAGTGTAGCTGACAGCGGATTACAGATTGACCTTCCCAACAGCATGCTTGTCATGGCCCCTGACACGCTACAGGTCAACGATGGCCTCGTATCCAAAGTAACAGTTGTACATCAGCTGCCTTGCCCTCGTGTTATCGTAAGGCTGGACCATGCATCCTCCTGGACTGTCAGCGAAGTGCAGGAAGCACCTTCAGGACCCGGTCCGGCAAGGCTTGTAATAGACCTCGATCGCAAACCTATCAGGGATGTGTTTCGGGGAAAGCTGGTTGCCATTGATCCCGGGCACGGAGGGAGGGACACAGGGGGACGAGGCCCTGTAAGCCTGGTTGAGAAAAAGGTTGCCCTGGAAATAGGACGCCTCCTTGCAGGTGTTCTTAAGCGCGAAGGGGCAGAGGTTATAATGACCCGCACATCTGACGAAGATGTGCCTTCAGCCGGAAGATTTGCTCATGCAAAGTCTGAGTGTGCCGACGTACTCATCAGTATCCATGCGTTTTCATCAAAAAACCGTAAGATATCAGGTTCCAGAACTCTCTACAGCAAGGAAACGGAGAAAGAGAGCAAATTCCTCGCCGAGTGTATCCAGGCCTCATTAATCGAGAAGCTTCAACTGGCGGATAGAGGAATAGCCAAGAATCCTCTTAGAATCCCTCCGGGCTTTGAAATCCCATATGTGGTTGTTGAGGTTGCCACAATAAGCAACTGGCTGGATGAAGCACAGTTCCGCAGCCCTACAATTCGGCAGCGGGCTGCTGAGGCGTTGGCTACAGGGCTTAAAAGGTATTTCCTCTTTGGCCGCGGGAGAGGAAACAACCACAGTGACGTTCTGACTAAACTAAGGGCTCATCCTGCCGAGATCGCAACGCTTCCCATTAGGACCCACTTGATAGGTGAAGACGAGGACCTGGTTGAGGTTATCAGAAGATATGTCGGAGGCATTGCAAAACCGGGCGATGTTGTTGTTGTTGCCGAAACAGTCGTCTCCATAACACAAGGCAGAGCAGTTCTGCCTGATTCTGTCCGTCCCAGTGTTTTTGCACGGGTGCTGTGCAAGCTTCCTTCAAAAGGCGGGAACCTGGCTACCCCTCCTGCTATGCAGCTTGCAATCGACGAGGTAGGGCTCTACAGAGTGATGCTGGGGGTTGCAGCCGGAGGAATAGGTAGGCTTATGGGGCGAAGAGGAGATTTCTTCAGAGTCGCAGGGAGCAGTTTAGCCCAAATCGATGATGTGGCAAGCACGTGTCCTCCGTTTGATAAGCATGTTGTCCTCGGCCCGGTGGACCCGGGTGAAGTTGCCAAGAAGATAAAGCACAAAGTAGGCGTAGACATAGCAATAGTAGATGTAAACGATCTTGGCCGTGTGGATATCCTGGCAATAACAGACGACAAAGCCCTGGCTTGGGTGACAAAGGCACTCAAAAGCAATCCACTGGGAAACGATGACCAGCAGACCCCTATTGCCATCTTAAGGCCTATCTTTTGATCTCTTCATCTCTTTGCATTATCCCGCTCCAGGCCGCATACATAGGGTACTGCTATGAAGACGCAGTCCTTTCTAAGCGGTACACTGACGCTTCTCGGTGCGGGGATTATTACGAAAGCCCTGGGCGCCTTGTTCGTTATTCCCCTTACAAGGCTGATAGGTGCGGAAGGTGTCGGCCTCTTGCAGATGGCATCTCCGGTGTTCGTGGCAGCAGTGGTGCTTTCGGCATCGGGAATCCCCACTGCCACGTCTAAACTCGTGTCAGCAAGGCTTGCAGCCGGTGATGAACACGGTGTAAGGCAGGTTGTATTTGTATGTCTTGCTGCCATGGCCCCTGTTGGGATGCTTTGTTCATATGCCCTGTATACTTTTGCAGGCGAGATTGCAGCCTTTCTTGTGAAAGACCCCAGGGTGTTCTTTCCGCTGCGGTGTTTGTCTCCTGCCATTTGTTTTGTGACATGTTCTGCGGTCTTCAGAGGTTATTTCCAGGGCCTCAGGATTATGGCTCCTAGTGCTATCAGCAGCATTACAGATCAGGCAACCAGGGTCATCATAGGGCTTGGCCTGGCTTACGCGCTTTTGCCGCGAGGTGTTCACTGGTCTGCTGCAGGTGCTGCCATAGGAGGATCTTGCGGGTCGTTCGCAGGCCTTATGCTTCTTATCATACACTTCATACGGTCGGAGAGAAGGCGAATCACACAAACAAGCAGGCATAAGCAGGTCTTGCAGGAAGGGCAGCGGCTTTTGGGGAAGTCAGGCTTTTCCACCTTGACGGAGATCGTAAGGATCGCGGCTCCCGTGACTGTGTCTGCACTCATATGGCCCACACAGGATTTTCTCAACGCTTCCATTATCCCTGCAAGGCTTCAACAGATAGGGTTCTCTGTTTCCCGTTCAGCTGAGCTCTACGGACGTTTGTCAGGCATGGCTTTGGGTTTGGTGGCTCTGCCTTGTGTTGTCACAACTGCCATGGCGGTAAACCTGGTCCCGCGGGTAGCTGCATCTCATGCTAAAGGCGAAAGACAAAGGATAGTCCGGTTAGCAGAGAACGCAGTAAGAGGTGCAATGCTTGTGGGAATTCCTGCTTCAGCGGGGCTTTTCGCACTGCCTGCAGAGATAAGTACACTCGTCTTCGGGGACCCCGGTGCAGGAGTTCCCCTTAAAGTAATGGCATTTAGCTCGGCATTCCTGTGCATCCAGCAGACGACGGGTAGTGTCTTGAACGGCCTGGGAAAGGTAAGCATACCCCTTCGAAACAGCCTCATCGGGGTCATATGTGCCACCACAGCCAATTACGTCTTAACAGGTATTCCAGGCATCGGTATCAGAGGAGCTGCTCTTGGAATCGGACTTGGATTCCTCATAACAGGGTCCCTCAACGCAGCAGCATGCGGGAGTCTGACAGGAAGGGGGCTTAGGCTTCTTGCAGTGGGGTGGCGCGCAGCAGTAGGTTCTTTAATAATGTTCCCCGTGGTCCAGGCCGCAAACAGCCTTTTGCTTATGTATACCTTGAGTTCAGCCATATCTGCGTCTTTGGCAATCCTCGTAGGCCTGGTTGTATACGGACTTGCCCTGATCTTTCTGGGAGAATTCAGTTCCCGGGAGATAGCAGTCATCCCTGTTTTGGGCAATGCTCTGTCCTGTCGGTTTGTGGGAAAGCCCCGCTAGGAATCACCAATCCCGCACCTCGTAATCTGCTTTCCTTGTTAGCCGGTAAGGCGTCCTTTCGCCGGTTAGGAAAAACTCCGATCCTCAGCAGGAAATCTCAGTCAGATGTCAAAGTATCATACTGTGATAGGGTCATCCTACAACTATTCGAAGGGGTGATGAATGCTACTGAGATGGAACCTGTAAAGCGTGTAAGGGTAGTAGATATTGTGTGTGAAAAACTTGTAAGTGCAATATCAGAAGGCAGGTTCGATGCAGGCTCGAAGCTCCCGCCTGAACACGACCTTGCCGAGATGCTGCAGGTGAGCAGAAATGCACTTCGGGAAGCAGTCCGTCAGCTGGAAGCCATGGGCGTAGTTACAGTCAGGCACGGTGATGGGACGTATGTTAACCGCGTTACCGCAAACACCCTGGTTACCCGTGCCCTTCAATTCTTCACTTTGGACGGAAGGGCCCTTATCGACCTCGTTGAAGCCCGTGAAGCCATTGAAGTTTCTGCAGCTATGCTGGCAGCTGAGCGTGCAGATGAAAAGGAGGTCGAAGCTCTCCTGGGGCTGGTCCGTGATATGAGTAATCTCATAGACAGCCCCGAGGAGTATGCAGAAAAAGACTTCGCGTTTCACGTAATGGTTGTGGAAGCGTCAAAGAACCAGGTCCTGATGGAGCTTTTTTCTACAATCCAGGATATCCTCATGGTCCAGTTGCGAAAAATAATGGGACTTTATGGAGTGACGATTGACTCGTACGGCTATCACCTGAAGGTTGCGTTGGCTATAGCCGATAAAAACGGAGAGGCTGCAGGATTTGCCATGAGGAACCATTTCAGAAAGGTTGCTAAACCTTATGTAACCAGAGTTGCAGATAATCCTCATTTGAACTCAGGAGGAGACAAGCTGACATGAGAATCTACGTTTTGCTTAAACAGGTACCCGGCACATCTGATGTGAAGATGGATGAAGAAACAGGGACAATGGTAAGGACTGAGCACAAAAACGTTATTAACCCTTTAGATGAGAATGCCCTTGCTGAAGCTATCAGGTTGAGAGACACAATACCTCAGGCAAAGGTTACGGCAATCAGCATGGGCCCGCTTCATGCCCAAAAAGCCTTGCGGGAAGCAATAGCCTTAGGTGCAGATGACGCGGTTCTGCTCTCTCACAAACATTTCGGAGGGTCTGATACTTTAGCGACAGGCAAGGCATTGGCACAGGCGCTTGTAAATCTGGCAGGCGGTTCCCTCGGCCCAGACGATCTCATTCTTTGCGGAGAACGTGCAACTGACGGAGAAACAGGGCAGGTAGGTCCTATGGTATCTGCAATTTTGGATGTTCCTGTAGTGACCTACGTCCGAAAGATCGTCCTAGAAGGCCGACATATTGTGGCTGAGAGGGTAGTAGAAGAAGGAACGGAAGTTGTCAGACTGCCTCTGCCTGCTGTTATAACTGTAGTAAAAGATATCAATCAACCCGGGTTTCCCACTCTTGCCGGAAAACTGAAAGCCAAAACTTGCGACATTCCTGTCCTCATACCGGATGATCTGGGCCTTTCCCGTGATGACATCGGGCTTAGCGGTTCACCGACACGGGTTGTCAAGATATTTAGGCCCAAGCTAAGCCGGGACACGGTTATCCATCAACAAGATACTAGTGGTGTTGCGGTAGATGCCCTTCTCGATTTCCTTGAAGAACGCGGCGTAATCTAAGCCAAATAACTTCTTATGAATAGAAGCGGGTGATTGCTTTGACGTACAAAGGCGTAATGGTGCTAGGTGAACAAAGAGACGGAGTGCTTCACCCTGTTACATTTGAGTTGCTTGCGAGAGGACGTGAACTCTCTGACAAGCTGGGAGAGGCCCTTTCCTGTGTGGTTCTGGGATGCGGAATGGAGCGGTTTGCGGAAGAGATAATCCAAAGAGGTGCTGACATCGTTTACATCGTGGACAACCCTATGCTCAGGCGCTTTCTGCCTCGTCCTTACTCAACAGTCTTAGCCAGGCTCATGAAGGAGGTAAAGCCTGAGATCGTCCTGGCTGCAGCAACTACACAAGGGCGCACTATACTGCCGGTTGTTGCTGCAAAACTCAACACGGGGCTGACAGCGGATTGCACAGGGCTTGACATAGATCCTGTAGACAGGACCCTCCTTCAGACAAGGCCTGCTATCGGCGGTAACGTGATGGCTACTATAAAAACACCTGTAGCAAGGCCGCAAATGGCTACAGTAAGGCCAAAGTCACAAAAGCCGCTGCCTCCCGATAAAACCAGATGCGGCCAGGTCGTATTGAAAACCTATGAGTCCGGCATCTTCGAAACCTGTGAAGAACTTGTTGATGTAGTGAAAGACAGAACTCAAGATGTAAACGTCCAAGATGCGGACATCGTCGTTTCAGGTGGCAAAGGCCTAAAGAGCAGAGACAATTTCCGTATGGTAGAGGAACTTGCCGAGCTCTTGGGGGCGGCAGTAGGAGCGACAAGGGATGTTGTGGATCTCGGCTGGGTTTCATATCCTCACCAGATAGGACTCAGCGGAAGAACGGTATCTCCCAAGCTTTACGTAGCCATAGGCATCTCCGGTTCAGTGCAGCACCTTGCAGGTATGCAGACATCTGAGACTGTTGTTGCAATAAACAAAGACCGTGATGCCCAGATTTTCAAAGTTGCTGACTTCGGTATTATCGGAGATTTATTCGAGGTCGTTCCTGAACTAATCAGCAAGCTTAAAGAGAGAAGTAACACGAAAGCGGGAAGGGAGGGTTAAGGCCGATGTCAACGTACAACCGGATCACAGATGAGATCATACAAGAGCTGAGAGAAATCGTAGGGCCTTCCCATGTGGTGACTGATACAGAGAAAATGCTTCCGTATGCCCATGATGAAGTGTCTGAAGAGGCATACGTCAAAATGCCTGAAGTTGTAGTGAAGCCCGGGACGAAAGAAGAGATCGCATCCATCATGAAGCTGGCCAACAGGGAGATGATCCCTGTTACACCGCGGGGTGCAGGGACAGGATTATCCGCAGGGTGTGTCCCTGTATTCGGAGGGATAGTCCTTTCACTTGAGAGGTTTAGCCGGGTCCTCGAGTTAGATACACAAAACCTTTTCATGGTTGTAGAGCCCGGAGTCACCACCGGAGAGGTCCAGAGGCGGGCGGAAGATGCAGGCTTGTTTTATGCAGGTGACCCCTGTAGTGCAGAAAGCTCTCACATAGGCGGCAACATCGCTGAGAACGCAGGCGGTAACAGGGCTGTCAAGTACGGCACGACTTCCAGATATGTATACGGGCTTGAAGTCGTCCTTCCCGGCGGCGAGATTATGACCCTTGGTGGCAAGTGCGTAAAAGACGTCACAGGGTACGACTTGATTCACCTGATTGTCGGTTCTGAAGGGACCCTTGGAGTAGTAACGAAGATTTGGCTCAAACTCCTCCCCTTGCCGAAGTTCAGGGCAGACCTACTGGTGCCGTTTGCCACGATGCAAGAGGCAATAGAAGTAGTTCCGAAGGTTATGACTATGGGCGGGATTGTCCCGACGTCAGTGGAATTCATGGACAGTATGTCAATAAAAGCTGCTGAGCTCTATCTAAACCAGGTCCTTCCCCACAGCGATGCAGGTGCGTACATCATCATTGAAATCGAAGGCAGTTCCGAATCTCAGGTGGAAGAGGACTACGAAACCATAGGGAAGCTGTGCCTGGAAAACGGCGGGATAGAGGTATACGTGGCTGACAACCTGTCTACCCAGGAACGCATATGGAAGGCAAGAAAATGTGTGGCGGAAGCACTCCGCGTGGTAAGCCCTGTATATTGTATGGAAGATATCACTGTGCCGACAAGCGAGATTCCGGAAATGCTTAAGGAGATAACGGCTATTTCAGAAAAGTACGGTGTGAAGATACCGTGTTTCGGCCATGCAGGCGACGGCAATATCCATGCAACACTGCTTAAGGAAGACATGGATGACGCGACATGGGAGGATGTCAAGGAGAAGGTCTTAGAGGAGATGTATGCTGCCACGTATAAACTGGGCGGCAACCTGTCAGGCGAACACGGAATCGGGGCAAAGAGGCTCCATTTCATGGAGAAGTTCATGGACCCGGTGGCTGTCGATGTCATGAGAAGCATCAAGCGGGCTCTCGATCCAAACCTCATTCTGAACCCGGGCAAGATTTTCAGCCTGCAGCCGAAATGAGGTTGTTTGCAACCGGTATAGGTGTTTGGTAAACTGATCTTGTCGAGGTATAGTGCAAGAGATGCGGATTGTGTCAACCTACTTGTAATGTAAATAATTTGGGCTTACGGAGACGAGACTATGCGGAAATACCATATCCACACTTTTGGATGCCAGATGAACGAGCATGATTCGGAAATCATCGCAGGAATACTGGAGGAGCGTGGATTTCAAGCCACAGATTCTCCGGACGATGCAGACCTGATAATTTTCAACACCTGTTGCGTAAGGGAAAACCCTGAGCGAAAGGTATACGGAAGGCTTGGGGATCTGAAGAAAAGGAAGATGGCAAATCCCGATTTGATAATCGGGGTAGCAGGTTGCATGGTACAGCAGCCCGGAGAAGTGGAGCGGATAACAAAGCGCTTTCCCCATGTGGACCTTGTCATCGGTACAATGAACATCCACGAACTGCCTGACCTTCTCGACCAGGTGGAAGCAGGGCACAAGGCTTACCGCATATTGGAGGAAGATCCTGAAGAGGGCGCAGGCGTCATGGAAGGGCTCCCGATACGTCGCGTCCCAGGCGTTTCCGCCTGGGTTTCCATTATCTACGGCTGCAACAACTTCTGCTCATATTGTATAGTCCCGTACGTGCGCGGAAGGGAGAGGAGCCGCGAGTTCCAGGATATTGTCAATGAGGTCAAAAGGCTGGGGCAGGAGGGATTCAAGGAAGTCGTTCTCCTCGGCCAAAATGTCAACTCCTACGGGCACGATCTCCAAGACGGACGCGATTTTGCTGATCTCCTCCGTGCTGTGGACAAGACACCCGGGATCGCCAGGATACGCTATATGACAAGCCATCCCAGGGATTTCACGGACAAACTGATTGAGACGATAGCCTCATCAGAGACTGTTTGCGAGCATTTTCACTTACCGCTCCAGGCAGGCTCAAACAAAGTGCTGGCTCGTATGAACCGCGGGTACACCCTTGAACACTACATGGATTTAGTGTCGAAGATACGAAAAGCAGTCCCTGAGTGTTCGATTACAACCGACCTGATAGTGGGCTTTCCCGGTGAAGATGAAGATGACTTTGCAGAGACTATGAGGGCGGTGGAAGAGATCCGGTTCGATTCTGCATTCACATTTGTGTATTCACCACGACGGGGCACAGCTGCAGCTTCAATGCCCGGCCAGGTGCCTGATGACGTGAAAAGCAGGCGCATCCAAGAACTGATTGATCGACAAAACGAGATTACCCAGGAGATTAACGACACTCTCCAGGGGAGGACCGTAGAAGTCCTTGTTGAAGGGTTAAGCAAGACAAATCCGTCAATGCTGTCAGGCAGGACTCGCACAAACAAGCTGGTGGTGTTCCCGCTCTATCCCGGAGTTACTCAAGGGGACCTGATAAACGTCAAGATTACAGAGACCCGTGCTTGGACTCAGATCGGTGAGGTGGTTTCAGTTTGACCACTCCCATGATGAAGCAATATACTACCATCAAATCCCGGTATCCTGACGCGATTTTAATGTTTCGCCTCGGCGATTTCTATGAAATGTTCGGTGAAGATGCTGAAACAGCTTCGAGAATCCTGGAGATAACCTTGACTTCCAGGGAAGCAGGCCGCGGTAACAGGATACCTATGTGCGGGATTCCTCACCATGCTGCACATGCATACATAGGCCGATTAATCGAAGCCGGGTACAAAGTCGCCATATGCGAGCAGATGGAACCTCCCCGTCCGGGGCGAAAAGTCGTAAGGCGTGAAGTCGTCAGAGTTATAACCCCCGGAACCATCCTTGAGCCTGAGTTCCTCGAGGAAAAGAAGAACAATTACCTCATAGCTTTGGCAGCGCAAGGGAAGTCAGTAGGCCTTGCACTGCTTGATGTATCTACTGGCGAGTTTGCCATTACTGAGGCAAGAGGGGAACAGGCTGAAGAAACAATCCTTGCTGAGATTTCGAGCCTTAGTGCCAAGGAATGTGTAGTCACACCGAGTATTGCCGGAGATCTCAGCCTTCTTGAAAGGCTCAGATCGCTCTCAGGGCTTACCATGACTTATGTAGATGACAGGGCACAGCCTGTGATATCAGATCCCGAAGATGAACCTGTCTCTCGAACATCCGGGTCCAAGGCAGCGTTGGCAAAGAAGGCACTTACCGATCACTTCGGCTCACTCAGCCTTGAAGCTGCAGGTTGCATGGAATATCCCCTTGGCATGCAAGCTGCAGGGGTTCTTTTGCTGTACGCATCTCACACGCAAATGACATCGCTCTCTTACATTACAAAGGTCCGATGCTATTCAATAGGCGACTCCATGGCAATCGACCCGGAAACCCGGCGCAGCCTTGAACTTACAGATACCATCAGGCCAACGCAGCGCGGGAAGGAGCATACTCTCTTCAGGGTTATGGACCGCACTGTCACATCAATGGGCGGAAGGCTCCTTAGGAAGTGGATGGATCACCCGTCTCGGGACCTTGCCGAGATTAACAGGAGACTCGATGCAGTAGAAGAGCTCGAAGGCGATGTTATAAGGCGCAACGATATCAGGCGGGTTCTCTCCCGCATCCTGGATCTGGAGAGGCTTGCCGCCCGGATCGGCACAGGCGGGGCAAACGCAAGGGACCTTGTGGCGTTAGCCGAATCCCTCAAAGTCATACCCGAACTAAAAGGCATTTTAGATGGGACGACTTCCGATGCCTTGAAGGAGCTGGCTTTGGGGCTTCTCGATCTCAGTCAATTGACTGATCTTATAGGTTCTGCGATTGTCGACGATCCTCCGCATGTCTTGACTGAAGGCGGGATAATCCGTAAAGGATACAACGAAGAACTGGACAAGCTCAGCGATACCAGTCGGCGGAGCAGAGAGTTTCTGGCATCTCTCGAGGTATCGGAAAAAGAGAAAACAGGCATAAAATCGCTGAAAGTCGGCTACAACCAGGTATTCGGGTACTATTTTGAGGTTACGCGCCCTAACCTGCATCTTGTTCCGGAGTCCTGGATAAGAAAGCAGACTCTTGCCGGAGCTGAGCGGTTTATCACCCCTGAATTAAAAGAGCACGAGACTATCATTTTGAAAGCCAAAGAAAGAATGGCTACCCTGGAATATGAGCTGTTTTCAGAAGTAAGGGACAAAGTTGCGTGCGAGATTCCCAAGATTCAGCAGGTAGCAGAGGCTGTAGCTGAACTCGACGTATTTGCATCCTTTGCTGAGTCTGCAAATTTATACGGATACGTCCGTCCGGATCTTGACGAAGGTTTCGACCTTGACATAACCGGGGCACGTCACCCTGTGGTAGAACAGTCTCTTCCTCAAGGTGTGTTCATCCCCAACGATATCAGGCTGGATTCTGAGTCATGCCAGGTAATGGTCCTTACCGGTCCCAATATGTCCGGCAAGAGCACACTTGGGAAGACTGCGCTTCTCATTACTCTAATGGCGCATATGGGGAGCTTTGTTCCTGCCACATCCGCAAGGATTCCGCTGACTGACAGGATCGCGGTGCGCGCAGGCTCATCTGAAGAGATAGCTGAAGGTAAGTCCACATTCTTGGTGGAGCTTCTTCAGACGTCAATTATAATTTCTCAAGCCACGGAAAGGACCTTGATATTCATTGACGAGCTCGGCCGTGGAACCAGCACTTACGATGGAATGGCAATAGCTCAGGCCGTAATTGAGTACATACACGATAAAATCGGGGCGAAGACTATCTTTACAACCCATTTCCACGAACTTGCTGCACTTGAAGATAAGCTGGACAGGGTCAAGAATTTCCGTATAGAAGCTGAAGAGCGCGGAGGAGAGGTGGTATTCCTCTACAAGCTGAGTCCGGGAGGATGCGACAGAAGCTACGGCATTAACGTGGCAAAGATGGCAGGGATGCCTCGAGACCTAATAAGGAGGGCAAATGCCATTTTAACAGAACTTGAGAGGCGAAGCCCTTCCCGGCCGCAACAAATGAGCCTCCTTGCCGTCCTTATGGACGGTCAAGGCACTCTATCTCCGCCTTCTGATCACGACGGTATTATAGAAGAGATAAAGAAAATGGACATTGATTCCATGACACCCCTGGAAGCCCTTACGCGTCTTTCAGACTTGAAATCGAAGATTGAAGGGAAAGAGAACCTGTGAATCCGGAGAGGGAAATAGTAATCCTTGATGAGGACACTATTAATAGGATTGCAGCCGGCGAAGTTGTGGAGCGGCCAGCATCAGTAGTGAAGGAACTGATAGAAAACGCCATTGATGCAGGGGCGACTGAGATTGTCGTCGAGACAGAGGGACCGCCCGGAACGTTCATTAAGGTGTCTGACAATGGGAGAGGCATGAGCCGGAGTGATGTGCGCCTTGCTTTTATGCGCCATGCTACAAGCAAGATAAGGACGGCTGATGACATCAGAACCGTGCTGACCATGGGGTTTCGCGGGGAAGCCCTTCCCAGCATAGCTGCGGTGTCCCGGATAGAGGTTATCACCTGCCGCAAAGAGGATCCCATTGGAACGAGAGTCATATTCCAAGGAGGCGCTGAGGTTTCTGAAGAGGACTACCCCAGGCAGGTCGGATCAACTCTCATATGCAAAGACTTATTCTACAATACACCTGCCAGGCGCAAGTTTCAGCGAAGCCCGTCCACAGAGGCTGCATATATCCGCGACGAAGTGGTAAAGTCGGCCTTGGCGCAACCTGATATTCGATTCCGCCTTGTATGCGACGGAAAGGTCGTGTTCGTCTCCCAGGGCCAAGGGGACAAACGTAATACCATTGCTTCAGTTTACGGTACAGAGATTGTCAAAGGCTTATTACCTATTGCCTCAGGCGCCGGAGACACCTATATTGAAGGTTTCATTACTCCTCCTGATGTCTCAAGGGCAAGACGCGATATGCAACACGTATTTGTCAACTCCAGGCCTTGTGTTGTCCCGGCCCTTGCAAGGACTGTTGAGAATGTCTACGGAACCAGGCTGCCGCAACGCCGCTATCCTGCAATCTTCCTGTGGGTTCAGACTGATCCTGCATCTATTGATGTAAACGTCCATCCTGCAAAAAGGGAAGTAAGGTTCTCCAAGAACCACGATGTTTTCCGTCTGGTAGCACAGGCTGTTTCATCTGCGCTGAGGTCGCACGGAGTTGAGCCGGGCATCAAGTGGAGGATAGATCCGGGTGGCATCAGTCCTGAGTATACACAGGGTATCCCAGGCTTAGATGCGGGCGCAGGCGAAGGCTTACTAGCCGGTACAGGCAGGACAGAAGACTCGCACATCTATTACTCTGCAAATTGCCACAGTGAGGCAGCCCGCGGACAGTTCAGGCCCATCGGGATATTCAAGGACACATATATTCTGGCTGAAGACGAAGAAAGCGAAGATCTGGTGATTATTGACCAGCATGCTGCCCATGAGCGGATAATATACGAAGAGGCCTTACGTGCGTTGCTTGACGGGGCAAGTATCAATGTGCAGACTCTTATTCCGCAGCTTTTGGAATTACCGGCGGGTGTTGTTTCGGAAGTCGTGCCGTACCTTTCCGAGCTTAGGAGGATAGGTATTATCCTCGAGGAATTCGGTTCATCGTTTTTGCTTTTGAGGGGTGTGCCTTCTGCATTAACCGAGTTCTCAGGCACGGATCCAATGGGCGCCGTCTCCTCTGCCATCGAGCTGTTTGCAGATGAGATATCTTCCGGCATGGATGATGAAAGCGTAAGACAGCGCATTACTGACCTGTTGAGCCGTGTAGCGGCTGAGCTTGCATGCAAGGCTGTAGTCAAAGCCCGCGACCGGTTAGAGCCTGAGGAAGTCGCGAGGCTCCTTTCTGATCTGGCATCTTGTCGAGATCCTTACTCCTGCCCCCACGGACGCCCGACTCTCCTTAGGATAAGCATGGATGAACTGGAGCGGACTTTTCGGAGAAAATAATCGTACAAGCGGACAGGAAGGGAACATCTTACACTGAAGGATGTGTGATACGTTGTGAGTGCGCCTGATTGGCTTGTAGTGATTACAGGCCCTACTGCAGTGGGGAAGACTGAGATATCTATAGGTGTTGCAAAGGCACTTGACGGCGAGATAGTGTCCTGCGACTCTATGCAGGTATATAAGTACATGGACATCGGTACTGCAAAAGCCGGTAGCGAAGAGCAGAGGATGGTGCCACATCACCTTATCGATGTTGTGACTCCTGATGAAGATTTCAATGTCGCAAGATTTCAAGAACTGGCTGAAACCGCCATCTCAGATATTGCGTCCCGAGGCAAAACCCCGATCCTTGTGGGTGGGACAGGCCTTTACATCAAGGCAGTGGTCGATGGATTCCTGTTTCCCTGGGAAGGTGCATCACCTGAGATCAGAGGGTCTCTTGAACTGGAGGCTAAAGAGAAAGGAAATGAAGCACTCTATGCCAGACTTGAACAGGTAGATCCCGCTGCTGCCAAAAAGATACACCTTAACGACACAAGACGGATTATCCGCGCGCTTGAGGTTTATCTTACTACAGGCCGTCCTATTTCAGAACTGTGGCGAGAAGGGAAAAGAAGAAAGAGAGCCCGTCTTGACAGGCTGGTCATGATAGGTTTGGTTCGAAAAAGGGAGGAACTCTACAAGAGGATAGATGCCAGATGTGACAAAATGATGGAACTCGGCCTTGTCAAGGAGACGAAAAGGCTCCTGGAACAGGGTTACAGCAGGACATTAACTTCCGGACAAGCCCTGGGATATAAAGAAATCGTAGGGCATCTGAACGGGGAATACTCCCTTGAAGAAGCAGTGGACCTTATCAAGAGAAACACAAGGAGATACGCCAAACGGCAGCTGATTTGGTTCAGGGCTGACCCGCGCGTGCAGTGGTTGGATGTAGGTGTGTTTGATTCGGCTCACGAGGCCTCAAAATGTATTCTTGCATTGGTCAAAGGAAAAATGGCTGCAATGTAGAAAGCAAAAACTGATTCGGTATCTGCAAGGAGCGATGGTTGAGGAAAACATCCTGAAAAAGCTGCAGAAATAGGAGGAGGCCCCGATCGCCGTGAATAAACAGGCACAAAACCTTCAAGACAGATTCCTCGGTCTCATTCGTTCACAAGGTATTCCCGTAACAATTTATTTGCTCAATGGGTATCAGATTAAAGGTCAGATCATAGGATTCGATAGTTTCACATTAATGGTAAGTGACGGCACAAAGCAGGACCTCATTTATAAACATGCCATCTCCACGATAACCCCGACACGCCCTGTGAATTTCACACCTATCGAAGAAAAAAGCGAAAACCCCTAACAAAAACAACTCTTCCTTGAAAGGCCCGGCCTAACCATCGGTTCGCCCTGGGATAAGGCTTGCCATAGGAGGCAATAATAGCTATGGGAATCTTTATCTTAAGGGGGTGCGGGCAGATGGTTTTTCGTGCGTTGTCGAGACTGGTTTTACGCATGGTGCCTAGAAGGCAGCGCTCGGCCATTCCGAGCCAGAGAGGCTCCGACCCCCAGATTTCACTCACAGGCAAGCTAAGCAAGAATCTCAGAGAAAACGAATCCCTCATCAGAGACACATTCGGAAACAGCAGCGACCTTGTTATCCGCAAGTTAAGGTTTGGGAGCGGCCCGGGCATAGCTATGTTGGTCGTCCATATAGACGGATTGGTTGATTCCGCCCTAATCAGTGACGCTGTGATCAGGCCGATAGCGGTAACTCCCGAATTCTTTGAGATGGATAAGCAGTCTTCTGCTAGAGTTCGAGATCGGATAAGAGACGGCTTGATTTCAGTGTCAGATATAAGCGAGGTCTCGGATAAATCAGACTTCCTCACCGCCATTGCTGAAGGTAAGTGCGGGATAATCATAGACGGAAGTCCCGATGCGTTCGTATGTGATATCGGCGGATTTGAGATGCGCAATCTTGAGGAGCCCATGAACGAAGTTGCCATTCGCGGGTCCAGGGAAGGGTTCTGCGAGGTTTTGCGGGTTAACACAAGCCTGCTCAGGCGTAGGATCAGGAGTCCCCGCCTTTGGATAGAGGAATTCGCAGTCGGGAGAATCAGCCGTACTCAAGTGGAAATCGTCTACTTAAAAGGTATTGCCGACGAGAAGTTGGTCCAGGAAGCCAGAGAAAGGATTAGGAGGATCGACATAGACAGTATACAGGAAAGCGGTCAGCTGGAAGAATACATTGAAGACGCGCCCTATTCACCTTTTCCGACGATCCTTCGTACAGAGAGGCCTGATCGGGTAGTAGGCGGGCTTCTTGAAGGTAGGATCGCAATTCTTACAGACGGCACACCGTTCGCTCTTATTGTCCCTGTTACAATAACTATGTTTCTTACATCTCCTGACGATTATTTTGAACGCTCTTTTATAGCGTCTGCAGAAAGACTGATCAGGCACACTTCGTTCTTTGTCGGGCTTTTTCTCCCTTCATTGTACGTTGCAGTAACTACGTTTCACTATGAAATGCTACCTACCACCTTAGTTATTGCCATAGCCGCTCAACACGAAGGGATACCTTTTCCTGCGGTATTTGAGGCTTTTCTCATGGAGGTATCCTTTGAGATATTGCGAGAAGCGGCTGTGCGGCTGCCTAATGTGTTCGGGCCTGCAATAAGCGTAGTCGGAGTTTTGATATTGGGAGAGGCTGCAGTCCGCGCAGGTCTTGTTTCACCTATTATGATAATAATTCTTGCTCTTACAGCTATTGCGTCTTTTGTGACACCCATCTTCAGCCTCTCCGTTGCTGTCAGGCTGCTCCGTTTCCCCATGATATTTCTCGCGGGTTCACTGGGCTTGTTCGGAGTTGTATTCGGGTTTTCTATAATGGCAATCCATCTGGCTTCTCTTCGGTCATTCGGTATTCCTTACCTTGCTCCTATTGCACCTATTGTTTCGTCTGATCAAAAAGATGTATTTGTCAGGCTGCCATGGTGGAAGCTGGATACCCGTCCTGAGTTTACAGGTAAAAGGGATGTTAGGAGACAAGCAAGAGGCTTGAAGCCCCATCCTCCGGAACCTCGGAGAAAACAGGCTCCCAGCAGCCAGAGGAAGAAGAGGTCAAGATGAGTGTTCTCGAAGGTGGGAAGATATCAGGCCGCCAGTTTATGGCTGTGTTAACTATGGTAAGACTGGTTCCTGTTACTTTAGTGTTTTCTATGGTAACCAGTGCAAGCAACCCTCAGGATGCGTGGATCGCCAGTATCATCAGCGGTGTTGTTGCGATTCCTTTTGCTATGCTCATAGCCAGATTAAGCCTGAAGTTTCCGGAAAAGACGATTATTGAATATAGCCAGATTATCCTCGGACCCGTCCTCGGGAAGCTCGTTGGCCTGGTCTTCCTTTGGTTTTCCATACAAACCTCTGTGAATATTATCCGCGCTCTGGGTGAAGCATACGCTATTGCTATCATGCCTGAGACCCCTATTCAGACTTTTATGATCATGTTAGCTATCATGAGCTGCTACGCTGCAAGATCCGGACTTGAGGTGCTGTCTCGTCTTGGAGAGGACACATTATTCATCGTTGGGTTTATTTTTCTGGTTGCGTGTGTGCTTCCGTATAACGCTATGCGGCTTGAGAACTTGCTGCCGGTTCTCGCCAAAGGTATGTCCAGTCTCATCCCCCCTGTCGTTGCAAGCCTTGGCTACTACAGTCAATTCATCATGATCGGTATGTTAGTACCCTATCTGGCCAAGCCGGAAGAAGCCACAAAATACGCGATATATGCAGTCCTTATTTCCGGCTTTCTTACAACAGCTGGATGTGTATCAGTAGTTGCTGCCCTGGGCACTACGGCTAACTCATGGACTCTTCCGTTATTCAGTCTTGCCAGGTTGATAAGCTTAGGAGAATTCTTTGAAAGGATAGAGGCAGGAATAATGGCAGCATGGACGCTGAGCGCCGGGATCAAGTTAGCCTTGTTTCTGTGGGCGATATCTGTGGGAATAGCTCAGCTGTTCAACCTCAAAAGATACGAGCCCCTGGTATTTCCCCTTGCTGCGGTATTCATTCCCCTTGCACTAGTTGCCTTCGAAAGTATGGTAGATCTTGAAGACTATCTCTCCAAAGCAGACGCTGTGGCTGCCGTAATCATAGCGGTAGCGGTCATCGCACTTCTGTATGCAGGGTTAGGTGTCCGATCCTTTCTCTTCCCTGGGAAGGAGAAATACAGATGAAACCTTGGTGCATACTGCGTGCCGCGGCAACCGTGTTACTGGTCTTAGCAGTTATTTCCTCTGCGGGGTGTTGGAGTAGAAGAGAGATACAGGAGATCGGTTTTGCCCTCTTGATCGGGTTAGACCATGCTGCAGAGGAAGGGAAGGTTATGATTACTGTCCACATAGCAAAGCCATTTTCTTTGCTGGCAGCAGGTGCAGGTACTGCCGAGGAGAAGGCTTACTGGCAAGTAAGCAGCACAGGCCGTACTGTATTTGATGCCTGGAGGAACCTCCGCCAGCAGTCCCCAAGGCGTCCTCTTTTGCACCATAGTAGATTCATAGTCTTCGGCGAGGAATTCGCCAGAAGCGGTATTCGTGAAGCGCTAGATTTCTTTTATAGAGAAGGAGAGGTCAGGGAGACAAATTTTGTAGTTGTGGCAAAAGGAGCGAAAGCCTCGGAATTTGTCTGGGGCGAATATGAGCTTGAACCCATGCCTTCCCGAGGAGCACTGGGCGTCATAAAGCAAGTAGCCCAAGAGCTTTCTACAATTGTCATGGTAACTCTGAACGACTTTCTTCAGATGATGGAAGCTGAAGGAATAGAAGCTGTAGCTTCCAGAGCAGAACAGGTCTGGCGGCCTCCTTCCCAGGATCCCAGGGGACAGTTGAAAAATGAGGTAATCGCAGTAAGCGGGAGAGAAACAGGGGCTGCAGCATTTAAAGGAGACAAGCTTGCAGGGTGGTTGGACAAAGTTCAAGCCAGGGGCCTTCAGTGGGTAAGAGGGAAGGTAAGATCCGGCATTTTGCTCATCGAGCAGCCGGGTAAAGAGAATAAACTGGCGAGTATTGAGATCTTAAGAGCTACTTCAACTGTAACCCCAAAGATTTCGGAAGGGCGTCCGTCTATACAGATCAAGGTTGACGCCGTAGGAGTCATCGGCGAGGTACAGGAGTACCTCGATCCTATGGCAAGCGAAGAAATATGGGCGTCCATGGAAAGAAGGATGGCTGAGGCCATACGCCATGAAATCGAAGCTGCTCTGGACATTGCGAAGCATGAATTCAATTCAGATATCTTCGGTTTCGGAGCGGCGTTTGCAAGACGGTATCCGAAAGAGTGGGACGGGTTAAAGCGCAAGTGGGACGAAGAATTCCCCAAGCTGGACGTTGAGATCGAGGTGAAAACAATAATCAGGCGTTCAGGTTTGACCCGAAGAAGCATGCAACTTGTTCGTCGTAAAGAAGAGGTCTAGGTATGCAAACCGTTATCTGGCTTACATTAGCATTTGCTGTACTCGGTTTCTTTGAAGTTCTGCAGCTCTTGAGAAACAGGTTTTGGCGAGACCTCGTAGTATTCGGTTTCCTCCTTATACTCGGGTTTGTTCTGTGTCTTTTTGTAACCTTCGAGATCTCTATGCCGAATCCTGTGACGATAACAAGGCTTATTACCGCACCTATCCTAGAGCTCCTTGGAATCCCCGTTCATTACAGGTGATGACCGGAACTTGTTGACAAGCCGCGCTTGCTGTGATAGTATTCATCTCAAAATGTAATGAGAAACCTGATAAATTTAGATCATTCGCTCATCCAGAGAGGTGGAGGGACTGGCCCAATGAAACCCGGCAACCTTCCGGTATTGTGGCACAACCCATTCCGGGCTACAATACGGAGAGGTGCTAATTCCAGCGGATGAATCCTATGGATTGATCCGGCAGATGAGGGGAATAAGGCAGATTCGAGATTTCAGCCCTTTCCCACTGCGGGGAGGGTTTTTTGCATCTTAAAGAGGGATGTGTTATAGGATTGGTGAAACTGGAGTCAATATCGAAGACCTTCACTACTGAATCGTCGAAAGTAGTTGCACTGGAGGACGTAAGCCTTCGCGTGGCTCCCGGGGAGATCTTCGGGATAATCGGGCTTTCCGGGGCCGGGAAAAGCACCCTTGTCAGGTGTATTAACATGCTGGAGGTACCTGACAAGGGCAGAGTGTATGTGGACGGGCTGGAGATCACAGGCTTGGGAAGTAAGGAGCTTCGCGAAGCAAGAAAGAAAATCGGGATGATATTTCAGAATTTCAACCTGCTGTCGTCTCGAACGGTTTTGGAGAACATCGTCTTTCCTTTAGAGATCGCCGGATTAGAGAAGGAGAAGAGGCTTGAGAAAGGCAGAAACCTTCTTCAACTGGTAGGGCTTGAAGACAAAGAGAAGGCATATCCCTCTCAATTGAGCGGCGGTCAAAAGCAGCGGGTAGGTATTGCGCGGGCATTGGCAAATGACCCTAAAGTCCTCTTATGTGACGAGCCCACATCGTCATTGGATCCGCAGACGACACGGTCCATCTTAAAGCTTCTCGACACGATTAACAAGGAGTTTGGGTTGACTATCATCCTGATAACTCACGAGATGGATTCGATCAGACAGATATGTGACAAGGTAGCCGTCATTGCAGACGGAAGAGTCGCAGAGTGCGGCAAGGTTGTTGACATATTTACCTCACCGAAGCACAAAGCAACAAAAGCCTTGATTCGGGGAACCGGCCACATAGACACCCCTGATTGGGCAGTTGAGATCCTGGAAGCATCTTCACAGGCGCCTGACAGGAAACTGGTGAGGCTTTCCTTTGTAGGAGAGTCAACAGGACGTCCTGTAGTTTCATCTATCATTCGCGATTTCGGGGTGGATATAAATATCCTTACCGCTCAGATCGATCATATCAGGTCAGCCCCGTTCGGTGTAATGTTGGTGGAGCTTTCCGGTGACGATGATTCAGTGGAAAAATCCCTGGATTTCCTGGAACGAATCGGCGTCTCTGTTGAGGTCATCGATGATGTCAGTGATTTCTTGGCTAAGGTAAACGGAAGGTAGGGCATGAAGTGTTTAACCATCGTTTTGTTCAGATTATCGCAGGAAGCCTAGGTGAAACTCTCTACATGGTGGGAGTCTCCTGTGCACTGGCAGTTGTATTCGGATTGCCTATCGGGGTGATCCTGGTAACTACGGAACGAAAGGGTATTCTTGAGAATCCCGGCGTTAACCAGGTGTTTGGAGTCGTCGTCAATATCGGAAGATCGATTCCTTTTGTGATCTTGATGGTTGCGATAATGCCTTTTACACGGCTCTTGACAGGCACTTCCATCGGTACCACTGCTGCAATCGTCCCTCTGACCGTAGCTGCCATTCCCTTTGTGGCAAGAATGGTTGAAACCTCGCTTCGCGAGGTTGATCAGGGTGTCATCGAGGCAGCTCAGGCAATGGGTGCATCTCCCTGGGAGATAATATCGAAGGTGCTCATTCCGGAAGCAATGCCTTCACTTATATCAGGGGTGACAATCACAGCAATAAACCTGATCGGCTATTCCACTATGGCAGGGGCCATAGGCGGCGGCGGATTGGGGGACCTTGCGGTGCGGTACGGTTACCAGAGGTTTCGAGGAGATGTGATGTTCGCAACAGTAGTCATCCTCGTCCTCTTGGTGCAGGGAGTTCAGATGTTCGGCGGCACACTGGCAAGAAGGGTAGAGAAGAGGCGAAGTTAAAGAAGAAGAGGAGGAAACAAGTATGAAGAAGACTCTTATCGCATTTCTAGTTGCAACGCTGGTTCTGTGGGTCGGAGGAGCGAGCAGTCAGGCATTGGCACCCGTAGAACTGAAGGTAGGTGCGACACCTGTCCCACACTCAGAAATCCTTGAGGTTGTAAAGCCTATTTTAAAGGAGAAAGGGATTTCCCTGAAAGTCATCGAGTTTACTGATTACGTTACCCCTAACCTCGCGTTAAATGACGGGGATATTGACGCCAACTATTTCCAGCACATCCCGTACCTGGAGGAATTTGCCTCAGCCAGGCGGCTTGATATCACTTATATGGCCAGAGTCCACATTGAGCCTATGGGAGCGTATTCAAAGAAGGTCAAAGACCTTGAGGACCTGACAAACAGGGCTAAAGTGGGGATTCCCAATGACCCGACGAACGGGGGACGGGCGCTCCTGCTTCTGGAGAGGGCAGGTGTAATCGAGCTTGATGATGAAGCGGGTATCACTGCAACCAAGTACGATATAATCTCAAATCCCAAGAACCTGCAAATCATTGAGCTTGAGGCAGCACAGCTTCCAAGATCCCTTGAGGACCTGGATCTTGCAATAATCAACTCCAATTACGCCCTTGAGGCAGGGCTTGTTCCGACTCGCGACGCTCTTATAATAGAGGATGCCAATTCACCGTACGTGAATGTCTTGGCTGTAAGGACAAAAGACATAGACAATGAAGCCCTCAGAGAGCTTGCAATGGCTTTAACCTCGGAGCAGGTAGCGAAGTTCATAGAAGAGAACTACCCGGGCTCAGTTGTGCCCGCTTTCGGGCTGGACTTCTAAGAGGTAAGGTAGAGTCCGGAAATCGCCTTGGGTTCAAGATGGAAAACAGCCTGGAGACACCTGATACGTGTCTGCAGGCTGCATTTATCTTGCTATGTGGGATGATGTCATTTATCCGTTTCCGTTTTTTTCGCACTATTCTTCTCCCAGATACCGTCTGCCACTTCGCCCCATGCTTTTGCGTACCCATGAAGAGGCTGACAGAGAGCAGCTGCAGTCAGATTGTTAACCTGGGTGGGATACGCACCTGTTTCCTCAACTATTCTCTGGAGTTTTTCAGGATTGTCAATCATGGGACAAGGCCTTAAGGGGTTTTCGTTAAAAGGTATTGATTCTTGATATGCCTTGAAGAGGGGTGATTTCAATGCTTCCAACAGAGTTGTATCTTTGATGTTCATGTTTGCATAATGGATGAATGCACATGGCTCTACTTCACCTGTGGCATTGATGTGGAAGTAGCACCGTCCTCCTGCAATGCATCCTCCGGTAGCTGCGCCGTCATTCCAGAAATCTGCGATGAAAATCGGTTTTTCCGAACGCCATCTGTTAACCGTCTCATACATGTAAGCCCTTTGTTCAGGGGTTGCCATATATTCAAGGTCAGCTTCGCCGCCAACCGGAACGTAGGTAAAGAGCCAGCCGAAGATACAGCCTTTATCGATCATTAAATCTATGAATTCATCGCTGCCGATTGTGTTTGTGTTTTCCCGGTTATATGTAGCGGAAAACCCGAAGACAACACCGGCCTCACGCAGGTTATCCATGGCTTGCATAACCTTTTTGAAGACTCCTTTGCCGCGCCTTGCGTCAGTCTCATCTTCGAAGCCTTCAATGCTTATGGCAAACGTCAAATTGCCGATGTCAGCGAATTCCTGTGCTGTTTCCCTGTCAATCAAGGTGCCGTTTGTAAAGACGTGAAATACCAGCTCATCATATTTCTTCGCCAGAGCCATAAGATCATCTTTTCTGATAGTAGGCTCACCGCCTGAGACCACTATGAAACGGATGCCGAGGTCTTGAGCTTCACCGATAACCCTATCCAAAGTACTATAATCCATGTCTTTTGTAACGTCATACTCAGCTGCCCAGCAGCCTTTACACCTGAGGTTGCACTTGCCTGTGGGGTCAATCAACATTGCCCAGGGTATATGGACACCGTACTTCTCCTCGCTGCGCCTGCGGTAAGTGGGCGCCAGCAAGCCGGCGTGTATGAAGAAATTGATGCCGGTTTTATCGCGGACAGTGGGAGAAACCTGCTTGAGGGTTCTGACAGCCAGTTTACGCCAGTTGTTGTTTTCATCTTTCATGGCATTAATCCATGAACGCGCGTATTGTTTGTGCATAGGTTCCCGCGCAAGGGTTTCCCCCCACTGGAGAATCTTAACAAGGTTCTCCTCAGGTTTGTTTGTCAAGTACCTGAGCAACTGCTTGACTACGGCCTCACCAAGCATGGCTTTTGCGCCTTCAAACGCCATAGTTACTACCTCCCTTGTCTGCGGCCCTCAACCGTCAGCAAGCAATGAAAACCCGTCAATTCCCTGCTACATACTGAACATGTGCCTTCTGTCAAGGAACCTGTTAAGAAGGTTGCGTACTTCTTCCAGGGGAGAGTGATTAATGCTGCAAAGAGTGTACTTGCCTTCGCGACGCAGCCTGACCAGGCCTGCTTCGTGGAGTATCTTGAGTTGTTGAGAGACGGCAGATTGGCTGATGCCGAGACGCTCCTCCAGTTCCTTGACACTATGGACATTGGACGAAACCAGGTCCAGGATCCTAAAACGCGTTTCTTGACCGAGAGCACGAAATGCCCGGATCGAATCTTTCGACCGTGGTATAGGCTTCACCTCCCTTTCGGTGACCAATTGTCTGCACTTTATTGACAGTAAATCTTATGCCAGTGAAGATTATACTAGCAGGTTTAGAAATAAAAGACATATTACCATTTGCTTATATGTTACACCCTTTCACAGGGCTTGTCAAACTCTCCCGGGGATTCGCACATTTCAAGGTACAAACTGAACCCCCGGCTAAATTGTTTCAGCCCCAGGATGGTGGTATAATAAACCGCGGATGTGGCCGGGATAAGCTTTGGCCGCATTTGTCTCATAATACGGAGGTGCGATATTTATTGGAGAATTCCAACGTAAGGAATTTCTGCATAATTGCCCATATAGATCATGGAAAGTCTACGCTTGCAGACAGGATACTGGAAGCTACATCATCCATTTCTCAGCGCGGAATGACTGAACAGGTCCTTGACAGCATGGACCTTGAGCGGGAACGGGGAATCACTATTAAGGCCAAGGCAGTCCGGCTCGAATACAAGTCTTCTGAAGGAAAGGACTATGTCTTTAACCTTATCGATACTCCGGGGCATGTAGACTTCAGCTATGAGGTTTCTCGCAGCCTTGCCGCGTGCGAAGGCGCTGTTCTTGTCGTTGACGCATCCCAGGGAATTGAAGCCCAGACCCTCGCCAATCTCTATCTTGCGATTGAGAATGACCTTGTGATAATCCCTGTGATTAACAAGATAGATTTACCTAATGCAGATCCGGAAAAGGTTGTTAGGGAGCTTCAAGATGCTATCGGATTTGCCAGGGATGAGTTCATATTTGTTTCAGCGAAAACCGGGGACGGTGTACAAGAGGTGTTGGAGGCTATTGTAGACAGGATCCCTCCTCCCAGCGGAAATAAAGAGGCTCCATTGAGGGCGTTGATATTTGATTCACACTTTGATCCCTATAAGGGAGTCATAGCCTATATCAGGATTGTGGAAGGCCATATTTCCCCGGAAATGCGGATAAAGCTGATGGCAACAGGTAAGGTATTCGAGGTAATGGAAGTAGGGGTCTTCAAGCCGGACTTGGCTGGAACTCAGTCTTTGTCCGCAGGCGAAGTTGGGTACGTAGCGGCAGGGGTAAAGAACGTCCAGGACATGCGCGTTGGCGATACGATTACTTCTGCCGCGTCTCCTGCAGAAGAGCCTCTTCCCGGATACCGGAAGGTAAGGCCTATGGTGTTTTGCGGGCTTTATCCTGTAGAGGCAGGTCAGTATGAGAATCTTCGTGACGCACTAACCAAGCTCAAGTTAAACGATGCTTCTCTCGTGTTTGAGCCTGAGACGTCTGTGGCTTTGGGTTTCGGTTTCAGGTGTGGTTTTCTCGGGCTTTTGCACATGGAAATAGTCCAGGAGCGCCTTGAGCGGGAATTCGATCTTAGCTTGATAACAACAGCTCCCAGTGTGATATACCGGATCAGGAAGACTTCCGGAGAAATTGTGGAAATTGACAACCCTTCTAAGCTGCCTGAAAGCACGAAAACTGAGGCTATTGAAGAACCGTTTGTCAAGGCTACTATCATCACCCCTTCCGACTATATCGGGCCTGTAATGGAGGTCTGTCAGGAAAGGCGCGGCGAGTACAAGGATATGGAGTATTTGAGTGAAAACCGCGTCAGGCTTACTTACGAATTGCCTCTTTCTGAAATCCTCCTGGATTTCTTCGACCGGCTGAAATCACGGACCAGGGGATATGCATCTTTGGATTATGAATACATCGGGCATGCAGAGTCCGACCTTGTGAAGCTGGATATCCTCCTCAACAACCAGCCTGTAGATGCGCTTTCCAGCATGGTCCACAGGGAGAAGGCCCAGGAGCGCGGAAAGCAGCTGGTGGAGAAGTTGAGAGAGATCATTCCAAGGCAGCTTTTTGATGTGCCGATCCAAGCTGCCATCGGGTCTCAAGTGATTGCCAGGGAGACCGTGAGGGCGGTTCGCAAGAATGTGCTTGAAAAGTGCTATGGAGGGGATGTCTCACGAAAGAGAAAACTTCTGGAGAGGCAAAAGAGAGGGAAAAAGCGCATGAAGCAGTTGGGGAATGTGGAGATTCCCCAGGAAGCGTTCATGGCTGTCCTCAAAGTGGATTAGGCATATATGTCCACATTCCTTTCTGCACCAAGAAGTGCGATTACTGTGGCTTCAACTCCTATCCCTTGAGCTCCTTCCATGATGCGGAGGGGGTTTCCGGCAGGTACCTGGAAGCGCTGATTAAGGAGGCGGAGATCCGGTCTGCTTGCGTAAGAGGCCTGGGAGGAGAGGCAGTCACCCTTTACCTCGGAGGAGGAACTCCCACGTCTCTTTCTGAGAAATCCCTGGTGCGACTTATTACCGAGATCCTCAAATCGTTCCATGTGGCGCACGACATAGAAATAACGGTAGAGGCCAATCCGGAGACGCTGGATTATGAGAAGCTCCGCTGTCTCAAAGATATCGGGGTGACGCGCCTTAGCATAGGAGTACAGTCACTTGATGACTTGCTCCTCAAGAAGCTGGGGCGTTCCCACAGCGCGTATGATTTTGTCCTGGCGTTTCGGCGTGCCAGGGCTGCCGGGTTCCGCAATATCAATATGGACCTCATATACGGAATCCCAGGCCAGACGGTGAGAGACTGGAACAAAACCCTCGACCGGGTGCTGGCCTTAAGGCCTGAACACGTCTCTGCCTACGGACTTATGCTTGAAGAAGATACTCTACTGTGGCACAGAGTGAAGTCGGGGTTTGAAGCCCCTTGTGACGAAGATCTCCAGATAGACATGTACTACCTTGCTAAAGACAGGTTGGAGCAGGCAGGTTACAAGCATTATGAGATATCCAATTTCGCTATGCCGGGGTACGAATCACGCCACAACACCATCTACTGGAAGTTTGAGCCCTATATCGGCCTTGGGGCAGGTGCCCACTCATATGTAAACGGAGAAAGGTGGAGCAACCTTTCGGATCCTGTGGACTACGCAAATTCTATCTTCAGCCGGGGTTCAGCGGTTTCAGAAAGAGAGGCCTTCTCTAAGGCAGACGAGATGTCAACTGTAATGATTATGGGCCTACGGATGGTTGACGGAGTGTGCGATAGCGAATTCTCGAACCGTTTCGGAGTATCCATTGATGATGCCTTCGGAGAGGCTATTGGAAAAGGAGTGACCTTAGGGCTGCTTGAATGGGATGGGACACGGCTGCGGCTTACAAAACGCGGTTTGATGCTTTCCAATGAAGCTATGCGTGAATTCCTTTAGAAGCAATTGGCAGGAAAGAGTAAAAGGTAGAGCGAAACAGAATATGGAAAGGAGGCTGGCCTATGGCAAAGATTGGCATAATAGGAGGGTCCGGATTCTATAAGCTTGAGGGTTTGCCTGTGATTCAGGAAGAGGCCGTTACCAACGAGTATGGCACAGCTCGCATCTCCATTGCAGAATACAAAGGCGACGAAATAGTCTTTATGGCAAGGCACGGGGCATCCCATTCAATTCCTCCTCACTTAGTTAATTACAGAGCGAACTTAAAGGCCATGAAGGATCTGGGTGTTGACTACATTATGACGACTGCAGCCGTCGGTTCATTACATATGCTGCTCGCGCCGGGTGAGTTTGTACTCCTATCCCAGTTCATAGACTTTACAAGGCAAAGGGTTGGGACATTCTTTAACGAGGTAGATCCTAATTTCAAACACGTTGACGTTACAGAGCCTTTTTCAGGCTTCCTCAGGGAGAAGATTCTAACGGCGGCTAAAGAAAGGGATATCCACATCCATCCGTACGGGACGTATGTGTGTTTGGAAGGACCCAGGTTCGAGACTGCTGCCGAGATTTCAATGATGCGCCTTTTAGGCGGGGATGTTGTGGGAATGACAGTCGTCCCTGAAGTTGTCCTCGCAAGAGAACTGGACATTGACTACGCCACTGTAGCAGTTGTAACAAACTACGGTGCCGGGATGGCGCCTGGCAAGGTCAGCCATGAGGAAGTCTATGAGGTTTTCGGCCAGGCCAAAGTCCGTTTGCAAAAGCTAATAATGGCTGCATTGGACGTTATCGTGGACGGCTAGTGGATGTACCCGGTTTATCCGTGTGCAGCCGGTTCAGTTCTTGCTTGAATCGGCTGTGCATATTTTTGTCTTTGGTATTTAGGAGGTAAACGAAATGCAATACGAAGCTCTTAGAAATGAAGTTGTCGAGACAGCCAGGTCAATGCTGGAGAAGGGACTCACAGTAGGCACAGGGGGCAATGTCAGTGTCAGGTGTCCTGATTCTAATAGGTTTCTGATTACCCCCAGCAGCCTCCCGTACGAGACTTTGGTGCCTGAGGATGTAGTTGTAGTTAACCTGGAAGACGCTTCCTACGAAGGGCGCAACGTCCCGTCTATCGAGTATCACCTGCATAGAAAGGTTTACCTGGCGCGCCCTGATGTCAGCGCCATAGTCCATGCACATCCGCCGGTTGCGTCTGTCCTTGCAGCGTTGCGTAAGCCGCTTCCTCTCATTATCGACGCGTGTACATACGCATTCAAAGACGAGGTTAAGGTCGCAGAATACGGGAAACCGGGGACCATCGAACTTGCCGAGAATACAGTCCGTGCACTTGGCGATAATACCGGAGTTATCATGGCTAACCACGGGATCCTGTGTGTAGGGGAAAACCTCGAAGAGGCCTTAGGAAGGTGCGAGGTCTTGGATAAAGCTGCCTTGACGTATATCCTGTCTTTATCCATAGGCACGCCTGTTTGTCTCGAACCGCTCTGTGACCAAGACTGAGTCAACGTGCTCCGGTTTTTAAGATTGTGACAGTTGTTCCACAATCTGCATACGATATATGGTCCTGATCCCTATCATGCATGCCTCAATCCCATTTACCGAGGGAGGGCCAGGGCCATGTCTGCTTTTGAACGACGAAACCCCAACCTTGTACTTGTCGGCCTGGAAGAGGGTCGGCTGAGCCCGGTAGAAGCTATACAAGCGTTAAGGACGTCTTCTGATCCCTATGCCCGGAAGAGACAGATAGATGTCCAAACCCCTGACGCCGGCGAGTGGAGGCTGAATGATGCCCTCGCCGAACTGGACAGCCTGATAGGCCTCAACCAGGTTAAGGCCTTAATCCGCGAGCTGGTAGCGTACGTCCGGATCCAGCGGATCAGAGAAACCCGCCAACTTGCATCAGAATCATTGGTCTTGCATATGGTATTTAGCGGTAATCCGGGTACAGGGAAGACCACTTGCGCCCGCCTGATAGGAAAGATCTTTCGTGAAATGGGTGTTTTGGAAAAAGGCCATCTTGTGGAGAGAGAGCGGGCAGACCTTGTCGGAGAGTACATAGGCCATACTGCCCAAAAAACCCGGGACCAGATTAAGAAAGCCTTAGGCGGCATACTCTTTATTGATGAGGCGTATTCCCTGGCTTCAGGAGGGGAGAAGGATTTTGGCAAGGAGTCAATCTCTACTCTGATCAAAGCCATGGAGGACTACAGAGACAGATTCATAGTGATACTGGCCGGATATCGAGAAGAGATGGCGCGATTTGTCCAATCAAATCCGGGCATACGTTCGCGCTTTCCCATCCACATTGAGTTTCCCGATTATACAGTAGAAGAATTGATGCTTATTGCAGATCTAATGCTGAAAAAGAGGGACTACAGGCTGGATATTGCAGCCAGGGCCAGACTCGAAGCTGTGCTCAGCAGATATCTGGGAACCAGGAGTCAGCACTCAGGCAATGCCCGCCTCGTCAGAAACCTTATTGAGCGTGCAATAAGGCGTCAGGCGCTCAGGCTTGTAGAAAGGAAACAATTGACCCGGGAAGAACTGATGTTGATTCGAAGGGAAGACATAGAAGATAGCAATGAAGCGGTGCATCGTGTTGGGTAAACCAAACGTAGGCAAGACTCTTCTAGTCCTGGCCCTTGCTGACCATATGAAAGCCAAAGATGTTGAGATAACCTTTCAAGACCCCGGAGGTGTCAGATATTCCAGGAAGTATCCGATAGACATTGCCATACGGGAACTCGTAGGGACTTTGCCTCACCAAACAAAATGCCTGCAATCGCTTGTCCTTGAGTTCAGGGCCGGAAAAGGCAAGAAAAAAGTGGAGCTTGTGGATACTACAGGCCTCATTGACGCTATCCATGATGACCCTCTGACTCGAAAAGCCATGGCTCAGACCTTGTCTGCCGTTGGCGGAGCACAGATTATGATCCATGTGATAGATGCCCATCTCATGGGAAGCGTAGATAAATCCTCTGATCCGGAAGACGCTGACTTAGATATGCAGCTGGCAGCTTTCGCAGGGCCGAGAGGCGGGTACTGTATCGTAGCCAATAAGATGGATCTGCCCGGTGCAAAGCGAGGCCTCGCCAGGATAAGGAGGTTGTTCACAGGATACAAGGTGCTCCCTGTTTCAGCGGCTACGAAAGAAGGCCTCAAGGAGGTAAGGCGACATGTCCTTCTTAACCTCTAGGCTCCTTTTGGATCTCCTTGCAGTGTTCCTTGCGGGAGTTACAATCAAGCTTCTCGACGATTTTCTGGACTATGCCATCGACATAGCGTCAGGCAGCCCTTCCCTTGTGGATGCTCTCGGTGCGGGAAGCGTAGTCTATAGTCTGGTCTTTGCGGTTTTTGCGTGCAGCATCAACTTGAAGCTGGCTGCGCCCCTAATCCTTTCAGCTTATGCTGTCGGCATGTTGAAAGATCCTTCAGAGATGCTTCCTTTAGGGCTCAGCGCCTGGATAGAATCGGTAATCGTACTCATTGCTTCATGGGGTATATTCGGATGGGCCCAGACACTTGTCAGCCTGCTGCTGATGACAGCTGTTGATTTCGTAGACGACATCATTGACTATTCTCGTGATACGACAGGGCCGTCTACTAATCTGGTGCGCGTGATAGGGAAAACGCAGCTTGTCCTGTTGTCTCTTGCCATTGTTGTTGCAGCCCTGATAATCGATGCTCGTACCACAGCCCTTGTTGCTGTATGCGCTCCTGTAACTGCAGTAATGGCTGACTTTATCAGCAGTACATATAGGGGGAAGGCCGATGGCGATTGAAGGTTGGTTGCTGCTGCTCATAGTTGCCTTCCTCATCGGGTACATAGTAGGCCACAGGCAAGGCAAGGTTGAAGGGTTCAGAGAAGGCGCGGTATTTGCACCTATTGAGATGCGCCGTGCTACCTTGGAAAAGGGCAGGTGCATGATATGCGGAGCGGGAGTAAAGAGACAACGCGCTCCGGATGATAGGACTCCTGCGCCGTCCGGCGAATAAATGAAGATGTAGAGTGTCTTCTGCTGCTACTTATCTTTGAAAGGAGTAACAACACATTGTATTGCGAAACGAGTTTTGATCTCGACCCTGAACTCAAAAGGCTATTTGACGCAAGCCGCGATTTGGAAAGGGACAACCTTCTCCGTATCGATAACAAGCTGAAATACAACTTCATGAAGGTGCTCAGGGCTTTCAGGTCAGCAGGTATAAGCGACCAGGACTTTGCAGGGGCTACCGGGTACGGATATGACGATCGGGGAAGGGAAGTCACAGAAGAAGTATACGCCAAGGTTTTCGGGACAGAAAGCGCACTTGTGCGCCAGCAAATCGCTTCAGGAACCCAGGCCCTGTCCTTGTGCCTTTTCGGGCTTCTCCTTCCCGGGGATGAGATCCTTTTTGCCACCGGAAAGCCTTATGATACCTTGCAGACTGTTGTCGGGATGGACAAGCATATCCCCGGCTGCCTTGCAGAACTTGGCATCACATGGCAGGTGGTGTCTAAAGCCGAGAGAGGCGACTTTGATGCAGAGTCGATTGCAAACTCAGTGACCGGCCGCACGAAGGTAGTTTTCATACAACGGTCCAGAGGATACTCTTGGCAACGGTCTGTGTCATGCAAGACGATCTCTGAAATCGCAAAGGCAGTGAAGGCACGGAATAATGATGTAATCGTAATGGTAGACAACTGCTACGGCGAGTTTACAGAGACAGTCGAGCCTACGGAAGTAGGAGCGGATATCGCTGCCGGGTCCCTCATCAAGAACCCAGGCGGTGGCATTGCTCCTACAGGAGGATACATTGTAGGCAGGAGGGACCTGGTGGAACGCGTTTCTACGAGATTGACGGCTCCCGGAGTCGGCGGTGAAATCGGACCAAGTCTCAATACAGCCCGCCTTATGCTTCAAGGGTTGTTCCTTGCCCCCCAGATGGTTGCAGAGTCTTTGGCAGGTACGTGCATCGCAGGACGCGTGTTCCGGTCTTTGGGATACCGAGTTCTCCCTGACGAAGATGAGACTCGTTCCGATAATGTGCTTGCAGTGATGATGGGGGATGAAGAGAGGCTCCTCACATTCTGCCAGGGATTTCATGAGGCAAGCCCTGTAAACGCCTTATATAAGCCCATCCCATCACCCCTTCCCGGATATGCTCATAATGTGGTTATGGCGGGCGGGACTTTTATTCAAGGCAGTTCTTCAGAGCTGACTGTAGATGCTCCTATATGTCCTCCTTACATCATGTACATGCAAGGGGGTCTTTTGCGTCACCATGTGGAAGTTGCGGTGCTTTCAGGCCTTGCTGCGCTGAGGAAGAGAAATCTGTTAAAACCTCCTTATTAGTCAAGATAAGTAAATCTCCGCGGAGCCAATTGGAGGTTTTCACGCTTATACGCTGGAAATATTGACTTTTCTTCGAGATTTGCTAGTATTGTCTTAGCCGAATTACTATCGGACAGGAAAGGAGCGATTTGAAGGGAGGCGGGACTTTGAATGGAAAACATTCTGGGGAGCCATATCCTTATCGAGGC